>Ga0207421_10000067_pt1 | contig 109017 bp, 118 predicted proteins | sample SodLakKL_010_SED_4_FD_187542 | JGI IMG/M metagenome (GOLD analysis project Ga0207421, IMG submission 187542) | Alkaline sediment microbial communities from Lake Tanatar, Kulunda Steppe, Russia - 8KL_010_SED (SPAdes) (version 2) | ecosystem: Environmental > Aquatic > Non-marine Saline and... | reverse complement strand
CGCCGTGTCGGTCTTGACCCGACACGCGGCTGGATATTCTCGATGAGCCAGGATTTCGGTGCCGGCAACCAAAGCCGGCGGTTTGTGAAGTCCGAAGGGCGCGCAGGCTATGAGATGGCGATTTTCAACGAGGATGTCACTTTGCGCGGCGACGCCCGTGTTGGCATGTTGCACATGGTTGACGGAAAGTCGCGGAACCGTGAGCGCTACCAACTGGCCAATATCATGCGCGGCTTTGCGCCGGGCGATTCTGGCCCGCGGGATTTTGACTCGACCAATGACAGCGTGCTCGGTGGCAACCGCTATTTCTCTGTGCAGTTGGAAACGCAGTTTCCGTTGGGCACCCCTGAAGAATATGGGCTGAGCGGTGGCGTCTTTGCTGATGTCGGCTCTGTCTGGGGGGTAGATAGCGTCGGCGGTATCGATATGACCGATGATGGCACCGACTATAACAAGATGCATATTCGCGCAGCGCTGGGTGTGTCCTTGTTCTGGGACAGCCCGCTTGGCCCGCTGCGCTTCGATTTCTCGCGTCCGGTGCGCAAGCTGGACCGTGACCGCGCGCAGAATTTCGACTTCTCGATTGTGTCGCAATTCTGATGTTTCGCGCTGCGCTCTGTGCAGCATGTTTGGGGGCGGCGGCATATCTGCCTGCCGCCCCTGTTCATGCCCAACAGTCGCTTGGGTTTTCCTTGGGTGAAACAGTCGGCGATGCGCGGACCGCGTCAGGCCAGGCCTTGCGCACCATTGATGACGAGCGGCTGTTTCGCGAATCTCAATTCGGTCAGCGCGTGGCAGAGGAAATCGAAACGGCCTCGCGCGCATTGGAAGCCGAGAATGACCAGCTTTTGGAAGAGTTGACCGCCCGCGAAGCGGAATTGACGGAACAGCGCGCCGAGATGACGGTCGAAGCGTTTCGCGCTGCCGCCAACGCCTTTGATGTGCAGGCCGAAGAGGTCCGTCGCAGTCAGGCCGAGAAACGCCAACGCCTCGTGCAGTTCGAAGAGTCCGAGCGCCGCCGGTTTTTCGGAAGCACGACACAAGTCCTGCAAGATGTTCTCGAAAATGTCGGTGGTCAGGTTTTGATCGACGCGCGCGCGGTCATTATCGGGCTGCCGGGCATGGATATGACGGATGACGCGATTGCGGCGATGGATGACGCTATTGGCGATGGCGGGCCTGCGCCCTTTCCCTTGGTTCTGCCCTGACAGGCAGTTGCACCGCTTGCCAGCCTTTGCCCCAGTTGCTAGAGCATCGGCGGCACGGCGCATAAGTATCGCAAACGCGCACCGCTTCTCTTTATGGCGCTGAGACACGCCAGACGATGGAAAGGACCCCGATGACCAACCCTGTCCCGACCGAGGCCGATCTGGCCACGATCATGAAAATCATCCCGCACCGCTATCCGTTTTTGCTGGTGGACAAGGTGCGCGACGTCGTGGCGCGCGAATCCGCTGTCGGGATCAAGAATGTCACGTTCAACGAGCCGCATTTTCAGGGCCATTTTCCCGGTGCCCCCATCATGCCAGGTGTGACCATCATCGAAGCAATGGCGCAGACAGCGGCGGTTCTGGTCGGGCTGTCGGTCGGTTTCGGGGATAAGGCGCCGCTGGTGTATTTCATGTCCATCGACAAGGCCAAGTTCCGCCGCAAGGTCGTGCCGGGCGATGTCCTGGAATTGCATGTCACCGTCAAGCGCGGCTCGACCCGGATCTGGAAATTTGAAGGTGTGGCCAAGGTTGAGGGTCAGGTTGCCGCCGAAGCAGAATTCGCGGCGATGATCGACGCGTCTGCGCAATCGGCCGAGTGAGTTCCATCATGATTGACCCCAGCGCCGAAATCCACCCGATGGCCGTGGTCGAACCCGGCGCGACAATCGGTGCCGGGTGCACCATTGGACCCTTTGCCATTATCGGTGCCGATGTGGTGCTGGCCGAGAATGTCACGATCAAGCCCCATGCCCTTGTCACCGGCTGGACCGAGATTGGCGCAGGAACAGTGGTGTTTTCCTTCGCCTCTGTGGGCGAAGTGCCGCAAGACCTGAAATATGCGGGCGAGCGCACACGGCTGATCGTAGGGCAGAACTGCCGCATCCGCGAGAATGCAACCTTGCATCTTGGAACCGCTGCGGGCGGCGGTGTGACGCGTGTGGGGGATGGTTGCCTTGTGATGGCGGGCGCGCATGTGGGCCATGATGCGCAGGTCGGCAATGGTGTTATCTTGGCTAATTACGCCGGTGTCGCGGGCCATGTGAAGATTGAAGATCGGGTGATCGTGGGCGCGTCGGCGGGCCTTCACCAGTATATTCGCGTGGGCGAGGGGGCCATGATCGGGGCGCTGACGCGGGTAACCCATGATGTCATGCCCTTTGGTCTGGTGTCTGGTCCTGATGGCGTTTTGCACGGGCTGAACCTGATCGGGCTGAAGCGGCGGGGCATGTCGCGCGCTGATATCGCCGCACTGCGCGCTGCCTATAAGCGCCTTGCCACCGAGAAGGGTGCTCTTGGCGACCTGGCGGCAGCCTTGCAGAAAGATGCCGATTCCGAAGTGGTGGCACAGGTCGCCCGCTTTTTCACCGGCGAGGCGGGGCGCAATTTCCTGCGCCCGACATGAGTGCGATTGCGCTGATTTCTGGGCGTGGTCGGCTGCCGCATCTGCTGGCGGACCGGCTGCACGCAGAGGGGCGCGCGCTGGTTCTGGCCGAGTTGGAGGGTTTTGAAAGCCTGAGCGCCGCGCGCGATGATGTGCTGCGCTTTCGGTTGGAGCGGCTGGTGCCGTTTCTGGACAAGCTGCAAGACCTTGGTGTGACGCGGGCGGTCTTCGCAGGTGGTGTGCATCGACCGCGCCTTGATCCCGCTTTGATCGACCCTGCAACAATGCAGCTTTTGCCGCGCATCATGCAGGCTATGGCCAGCGGCGATGATGGCACATTGCGCGAGGTGATTGCGCTTATGGGCGAATGGGGGGTCGAGGTTGTGGGCGCGCAAGATATCTGCCCTGATCTGGTCGCCGCCCCCGCGATCCTTGGTGATGTGCCGCCCAAAGCTGCGGAGAAGCAAGATGCCGCACGGGGTTTTGAGATTTTGCGCCTGATGGGCGCGGCTGATCTGGGACAGGGCTGTGTGGTTGCGCAAGGGCAATGTCTGGCGGTTGAGGCGCTGCCGGGAACGGATGCGATGCTGACGCATCTGGCGGCGTTGCGCGCCGATGGGGCGGCATTGCCGCAGGGCGGTGTGTTCTGCAAGGCACCCAAGCCGGAACAGGACCGGCGCATTGACCTGCCTGCCCTTGGGCCGGACACGCTTGAGGCCGTGCACCGGGCCGGGCTGCGCGGGATTGCTTTTGAAGCGGGCGGCGTTTTGTTGATCGACCGCGCCGAGCTGGTGGCGCGCGCCAATGCGCTTGGCCTGTTTCTTTGGGCGCGGGAGGGCGCGTGAAGGTTTTTGTCATCGCGGGCGAGCCGTCGGGCGACAAGCTTGGTGCGGCTGTTATGGCGGGTTTGACGGAACTTGCGCCCGGTGTTCAGTTTAGCGGTGTCGGCGGCGAGGCGATGCAGGCCGAAGGGCTGATATCGCTTTTTCCTATGGCAGACCTGTCGGTGATGGGCTTGGCCGAAGTTTTGCCGCGCATTCGCCTGTTGCGCCAGCGAATCGCCCAGACCGCAGCGGCCATTGCGGCACAGAAGCCTGATCTGGTCCTGACCATAGACAGCCCTGATTTCTGCCTGCGCGTGCTGCGTATCGCCCGAAAGGCGCGGCCAGCGCTGCCGGTTGTGCATTATGTCGCCCCGTCTGTCTGGGCGTGGCGTCCGGGGCGGGCGGCGCGTATGGCGCCATTGGTCGATCATGTGCTGGCGCTTTTACCGTTCGAGCCGCCCTATATGCAGGCCGCTGGCATGAGTTGCGATTTTGTGGGCCATCCGGTGGTCGCCGAGGTGCGCGCCTCAGAGGGTGAAGTCGCGGCCCTGCGCGACCGCTTCCGCGGTCGCATTGTCCTTGCCTTGCCCGGCTCGCGGCGGGGCGAGATTGCGCGCCACGGCCCCCGGTTCGGTGCGGCCCTTGCGCAAGCCTTGCCCGAAGGGGCGCAGGTGTTGGTCCCGTCTGTCACATCGCAAGCCGAGGCGATGCGCGCCGAGGTGGCGCGCTGGCCGCTGCGGGCGCATGTGCTAACCGATCCCGCCCAGAAACGTGCCGCCTTTGCTGCGGCGGAAGTGGCGCTGGCGGCATCGGGCACCGTCTCGCTGGAACTGGCCGCCAATGACACCCCCATGATCATCGCTTATGATCTGAACCCGCTGACGCGGTTTCTGGCGCAGCGGCTTATCCGGCTGGATACAGTGACATTGGTCAATCTGGTGTCCGAGACGCGCGCGATCCCCGAATTTCTTGGCCACGACTGTGTGCCTGACAAGATCGGCCCTGCGCTGAAAACGCTGATCGACAGCGCACAGGCCCGTGCTGCGCAGCGTCAGGCAATGCAGCAGACGATGCTTCGGCTTGGCCTGAAGGGAGAGGCACCGGGGCTGCGCGCCGCGCGGTCGGTGCTGGGGTTCATGGCTTTGCGAGCGGGTGGAAATCCAGCACCAGCGACCTGAGCCGTTCTTCCAGAACATGCGTATAGATTTCGGTGGTCGAGACATCGGCATGGCCCAAAAGCGTCTGGATCGCGCGCAGATCTGCCCCACCCGCCAGCAGATGCGTCGCAAAGGCGTGGCGCAGCACATGCGGGCTGATGCGGGCAGGGTCCAGTCCGGCATTCAGTGCGATGTCCTTCAGGATCAGATAAAACCCGACACGGCTCAGATGTCCTTCGCGCCCGGTTGAGGGGAACAAATAGCGCGGCTCTGGCAGGCGTTTTGCGCGCAATTCCGAGGCGTGTGCATCCCAGTCCCGCAACCATGCGATCAGGGCTGCGCGCGCGGGTTCTGACAGTGGCACCATGCGTTCCTTGTCGCCCTTGCCGCGCACCAGAATCATGCGCGGATCGCCCCGCACGGCCACCACTGGCAAACTGACCAGTTCGGTAACACGCAGCCCCGTTGCATACAGCAATTCCAGCAAGCAGGTGTTGCGCAGCCTGTCACGAGCACTGCGCCCTGTCTGGGGTGCCGCGCGCAGCAGCGCCCCCACGTCATCTGTGCTGAGGGTCACAGGCAGTTTTTTTGACTTGCCCGGCCCGGCGATACGGCTCGCCGGATCATCGCTGCGCCATCCTTCGGCATAGGCAAAGCGGAACAACTGTCGGATAGATGCAAGGCGGCGCGCACGGGTGGCCTGTGCCAGCCCTTGCGCGTCACAATGGATTAGGTAGCGTTCAATCTCTGCGCGGGTGATGTGCGGGAAGCTGAGCGCTTGCGTGCTGCACCATTCCCCGAAATCGCGCAGGTCGCGGGCATAGGCCAGTTGTGTGTTGCGCGCAGAGCCTTGCTCGGCGGCATGGGCGTCCAGAAAAGTTGATATCCAGCGCAAGCTGTCCTGTCCGGCAGGCTGCGTCATCCGCGTCGGTCCAAAAGTAGCAACTCTATAGCGATCTGGCGGGCAACCGGGTCCAGCCCAAGTGCATTCAGGCGTTGCAGCCCCAATGTAGCAGCATGCAAGTCGCCCGCCGCCCCATCGGCCACTTGTTCTAACGCACCCAACAGCACCAGACCGACAGCGCCATTGTCCAGCAATTCCTGCACCTGCGCGGGCAGTGCTGTATCCTCGAATGCGGCGTAAATAGCGCCTGCCATCGACGGGTTGGACAATTGCGGCAGGGGTGCCCCTTCGGCCAGCGCCATGATGAAGCGGGCCTGCGCTGTGTCGGGCGCAAGTGCCGCGGCACGATCCAGCCGCTCTTGCGACAACAGCAATATCTTCCACAAGATATTTGCCGCAGATCCCGACAGCGGAATTTCGGCCAGCGCATCGGCATACATTTGTGCAAAGGCCGCTTCCAGTTCCACTGCCGCGAAGAGGGGCCACGCCTCTGTCAGTGCGCTGCCAATTGCTGCGACATCGCCTTGTTGCACGGCCTGATCAAGCCTTTGAACAACGCGCACGCGTTCCCACAATCCGCCTGATGCCGCCGCACGGCGCTGTGTGTACAGGCCCAACAGTTGGTTGGGTTGCAAGACACCGGCGCGGGTCAGCCGTTCCGCTGCGTCAAGCTGTGAACGCCAGCCAGCGGTGCCGCGCAGATCGGCATGGGCATAGGCGACAGGCAAGCTTGCTGTTGTGACCGGATCACCAAGCGCTTCCATGATGCGCCAGCCCAGTGGCGTGATCTGGTGGGGCGGTGTGGCCTGACCTTCGCGCTCTTCCTCTTCCAGAAAGCGGGTCAGCAATGCCGCTTCGGCGTCATCCAGCAAGCCAAGGCTGCGGCTTGCCTGAAGGCTGCCAAAGGCGGCCTGCCAATTGCCGCGCCGCGCTGTGCAAAAAATCTGCGCCGAGTGGCTATGAGAGGCCGCGATCTGGCCGCTCATATAGGCGCAGGCGCTATCTTCTTCGCCCAGCAACAGTGCTATATCGAAGGCGCGCGCATTCAACACCGCGCTTTGTTCGGGTGCTGCGGAAATCAACTGGCCTGCCTGTTGCAGCGCGCCAAGTTCAACCAGCTTGTCGACCCGCGCCAGCAAGACGGCCCCTCGCGTCTCGGGGATGTTTTGCATGGGGGGGGCAAATTCGGCCATAAGCAGGCGCAGCGACAGGCGCGCCGCAGCCGGCATCGTGTCGGCAGGCAAGTTGACAAGCGCCGCGATAATCTCGGCCGGGGGGGTCGGCCCCCACAAGGCACGCGGTAGGCCGATGCGTTCGGCGGTGAACAACCCTGTCGTTTCCTGTTCGGTGCGGCCAAGCGGGGCAGTGGATATTTCTTCGAATTGCGGCTCGGGCAAGACAGTGATGGTGGTGTCTGCCTCTGCGGGTAGCGTTGGGACTGTCGGTTGGGGCAGGGGGGCTGTCATCGCCTGCTCAAGCCAGTCAATCGCACTTAGGGGCGCGCCGCTATCTTGCGCATGCGCCGCCCCGCCGCCCAATAGTGCGACGCTCAGGCCAAGGGCCGCGCATATGGAGGCGTGCGGATTCAATTCACTTCCAGCGTTACGGGCGTCTCGCTGGTCGAGCGCTGAGGGCTGAGATCACCTACATAGGAATAAGCAACAACCGCAACAGCGGCCAGTACGACCAGCATGAGCACGAAACGGAAGATATAGCGCATTAGGGCCTGCCTTTCTGAATACATACCCCTTCTTGAAGCAACGCGCCTCTGGGGGTTTACCGGTCGACATTGACGCAATATCACGACAATAAACAGACACGCCACGAAAACTTGAAAACGTGAACGACGGGGAGCGCGGAACAGCCATGAAACTGCACAAGACAGTCGTGCTTGTCGGCATGATGGGGGCAGGCAAGACGGCTGTCGGCAAAGAACTGGCGCGTATGGTGTCGGCACCGTTCCTTGATTCGGACGAAGCGATCGTTGCCGCCGCCGCGATGCCCATCGCCGAGATATTCGAGCGCGACGGAGAAGAGTTTTTCCGCGCCCGCGAGGCCGAGGTGATTGCGCGCCTGTTGCGGGGCAGGCCTGCTATTCTGTCTGTGGGGGGCGGGGCGTTTTTGCGCGCAACGACGCGCGAGTTGATTTCAGAACTGGGCGTGTCAGTGTGGCTGAAGGCAGACCTTGAACTGCTCTGGGCGCGGGTGCGTCAGAAGACAACGCGCCCCTTGCTTATGACACCGGACCCGCGCGCGACCCTTGCCGGACTGCTTGCCGAGCGAGAGCCTGTTTATGCCAAGGCGGATCTGGTGGTCGAAACACTGCCCGCCTATGCGATTGCGGACACAGCGCGCGCGGTGCTGATGAAACTGGCCACGCGGGCGGATGTTATAGAAGGTGTATCGACATGACGCAGATTGACCGGGTGCATGTGGCGCTGGGTGCGCGCGCTTATGATGTGGTGATCGGACAAGGGTTGCTGGCGCAATCGGGCGCATTGATGGCACCGTTGCTGGCGCGCCCGCGTGTGGCGGTGCTGACCGAAAGCCGCGTTGCCGCCTTGCATCTGGCAGGGTTGCAGGCAGGGTTGGCGGCGCAGGGCATCACCACTGCGGCCCACGCCCTCGCACCGGGCGAGGCAACCAAGGGTTGGGACGGTTTGCGCGATTCGGTGGAATGGTTGCTGGATGAGAAGGTCGAGCGGCGCGATGTTGTGGTGGCCTTGGGGGGCGGTGTAATCGGCGATCTGGGCGGGTTTGCGGCGGCGGTGTTGCGTCGGGGCGTGCGTTTCGTGCAGGTGCCGACATCGCTTCTGGCGCAAGTGGACAGCTCTGTCGGCGGAAAGACCGGCATCAACACCCGTCATGGCAAAAACCTCGTGGGCGCATTTCATCAACCCAGTCTGGTGCTGGCCGATATTGATCTGCTCGACAGCCTTCCGAAGCGGGATTTTCTGGCAGGCTACGGCGAAGTGGTGAAATACGGGCTGTTGGGGGATGCTGCGTTTTTCGAGTGGCTAGAGGTGAATGGCCCAGCCTTGGCGCAAGGCGACAAGGACTTGCGCCACTATGCCGTGCGCCGCTCGGTCCAGAAGAAGGCCGATATCGTCGCGCGCGATGAAACGGAACAGGGCGAGCGCGCGCTCTTGAACCTTGGGCACACGTTTTGCCATGCGCTAGAGGCCGCGACCGGCTATTCCGACCGGCTTTTGCATGGCGAGGGCGTGGCGATTGGCTGCGCGCTGGCCTATGAAGTGTCGGCCCGGATGGGGCTGTGCGCACAGGAAACGCCCAGCCGCGTGCGCGCGCATCTGCGCGCAATGGGTATGGCGACCGATCTGGCCGATATTCCCGGCGATCTGCCGGGGGCAGACGCGCTGGTCGCGCTGATGGCGCAGGACAAGAAGGTTCAGGACGGGCGTTTGCGGTTCATATTGGCACGCGGCATTGGCGAGGCGTTTGTCTGTGATGATGTACCGGGTGATTTGCTGCGCGACCTGCTGACCGAGACACGCGCCGGAAAAACCTGAAAAAAGGGGCCAAAACGGCCCCTTTCGCTATCATTTTAACCGATATTCTTGCGTGTTGCGCATTCGTGGGAAATATCACACGCGCTCGACAGTGACCTTGCCCGCGTCAAAAGCCAGATAATCGCGAACTTGCGCCGCCTCGTCGGTGGGCGCGGTCAGGCTATAGGCCGCATTCTGAATCACACCTTCCGGGCTTGAGACATGGAAATGCACCCCTGTTCCGCGATCATCGCAGATGAAGGGCCGGTCCGAGGTGTCGAGCACCGCCGCTGCGATATCTTCGCGCGGAAAGTAGATGACGAACGCGTAGTCGCGCTGCAACAGCTCCAGCGCTTGTGTGCTTTCACCAATAACCGCCCCGTTGGCGCGAACAACCCATTTGCCCACGGCTGGATATATCCTGACATTGCTCATCTCGCTTCATTCCTCTCGGTTATCGGTTCGCGGCACCATTGCAGGCTTTGCACCCAAAGGGAAAGCGGGCAAAAGAGCGCAAGCTTCGCGGTTATATCGGTTTACATGCTTCTTGCAGCCAAGCGGACGTAGTGGCACACACCAAAGGCAGCAGCAAGGTTGCCACGCGGCTGTGATAGGCGTCAAGCCATGCCCGCTCATCTGCACTCAGCATGCTGACCTGCACCAACCGCCGGTCAATGGGCGCAAGGGTCAGGGTTTCAAATTCCAGCCAGTCACGGTTATCGCCCCCTTTGGGTGCCGTACCCTTGCGCACGGCGACCAAGTTCTCGATCCGTATGCCGAACTCGCCTTCGCGGTAATAGCCCGGCTCATTGGAAAGAATCATCCCTTCGGCCAAGGGAACTGTGCCCGCACGTGACAGGCGCTGTGGCCCTTCATGAACCGACAGAAAGGCACCGACACCATGCCCTGTGCCGTGGTCGTAATCCTGACCTGCCAGCCACAAGGGGTAGCGTGCCAGCGAATCCAAGTGACTGCCCGCCACACCGCGCGGAAAACGCGCCCGCGATATGGCGATCATGCCTTGCAGCACGCGGGTAAAACACTCCACCTCGCGCGTGCCGACAGGGCCGATGGCGATGGTGCGCGTGATGTCGGTGGTCCCGTCCAAATACTGGCCGCCAGAATCAACCAGCATCAGATCGCCGGGCATCAGGCGGCGGTTGGTGTCGTCGGTCACGCGGTAATGCACGATTGCACCATTGGGGCCAGAGCCTGCGATGGTATCGAAACTTATATCCTCTAGCGCGCCGGTGTTGGCGCGGAATTGTTCCAGCGCGCGCGCGATGTCAATTTCGGTCAGCGCGTGGTCGGGTTGCGCCAGCATTTCAGCGGCCTGCCCATCCAGCCAGCACAGAAACTCGGCCATCGCAGCCCCGTCGCGCAGATGGGCTGCGCGCGCACTTGCCAACTCGGCCTCTGACTTGCGGGCCTTTGGCATCAAGCAGGGGTCTTGCGCGAAAGCAATCTCGATGCTGGATTCGCGCAGCAGATCAACAATCGCCACAGGCACAGTGGACTTGTCCAGCCGAACAGGGCTGGACAGGGTGCGCAGCGCGGGGGCGAAGGCCTCGGCGGGGCGAATATGCACACCACTGTCCCACTCCAGCGCCTCACATTTGGACGGCGCTGTGAACAGATCGACACGGCCATCATCATGGACAATCGCAAACCCCTGCATGACGGGCAGGCGCGGCAGATCGGCCCCGCGGATGTTGAGCAGCCAGCAAATGCTGTCAGGCTGCGTCAGAACCGCCGCACGCTGGCCGTCGCTGGCCAAGGCCTTTGCCAGATTGGCGCGCTTTTCCTGCGACGAGTTGCCTGCCAGAGCATCCGGATAGCGCCGGGCAGGGGCCATTGGTGCCGCCGGGCGGTTCGTCCACAGTGGGTCGATCTGATTGGTCATGCGGCGCAACGTGATCCCGCTGCCTTTCAACCCGTCTTGCAGCGCTTCAATCTCGTTAGGGGTGTGCAGCCATGGGTCAAAACCGATTTCCGCCCCCTCAGGGCACGCGTCGCGCAGCCATTTGGCGGGCAAAGTCTCGGGCCAGTTCACGGGTGTAAACTCTGACGCGCATTGCAGCCGCGCTTGCACCCTGTAGCGCCCATCCACAAACAGACCGGCGCGATCTTGCAGCACGATGCAGAACCCCGCTGACCCGGTAAAACCTGTCAGCCAAGCCAACCGCTCGTCACAGGCGGCGACATATTCGCCCTGATGCGCATCGGCGCGGGGCAAAAGATAGCCGTCAACCCCTTCTATCTGCAAGCGCGCGCGCAATGCAGCCAAACGGGGCGGGCCGTCTTGTGGCCGGGTAGAGGCAGTAAAGGTCTGGAACATAGGGTGTCCTTGGCAATCAGGGCAACGCGTCGTCAGTGGTAAGCAGGGGCAGGTCATTGGTCAATGGCGTAGGGCGCGATACATGCCATCGTCGTGTGCGGCGCTGTGCAGATGGTAATGCCCGTTTCAGTAAGCTATTCTTAGAACATGTGGGGGCAAACCCGCTTGACGTTCCCCAAGGCAGATAGATGTTTTCAGGCGGCACTTTCTTAAACTTTTGCCCTGCGCGCGGGTAACGTGTGGGGCGGCGTGCGGAAAATATGGACATGAAAGACCATTAAATTTGAAACCCTTGATCTCTTTGGTGCGTATCACACGCATCACCCCAGCAGCAAAAGTGTAACCCAGATGCTAGACCGTCATATCCGACCCTTCATCGACCCGCCGCTGAACAAGCTGGGGCAGCATGTCGCATTGATGGGGTTAAGTGCGAATATGGTGACGCTCGCAGGACTGGCGCTGGGGCTGGCGGCAGGGCTTGCCATTGTCTTTGAGGCGTTTTTCGTTGCGATCCTGCTTATTCTGGCGTCGCGGTTGGCGGATGGGCTGGACGGGGCTGTGGCCCGCGCGCGGGGCGTGACCGATTTCGGCGGCTATCTGGATATTACCTGTGACTACGTGTTTTACGCGACCATACCACTGGCCTTTATCAGTCTGGACCCGCAGGCGCATGGCGTTGTGGGCGCGTTCCTACTGCTGAGTTTCTATGTCAATGCAGGGTCATTTCTGGGCTTTGCGGTGCTTGCCGAAAAGAAGAAAATGCGCAGCGATGCGCGGGGTGTCAAATCCTTGTATTTTACCGGCGGGTTGCTGGAAGGCACTGAAACTATCGCATTCTTCCTGCTTCTTTGCCTGTTTCCGACGGCATTCGTTCCGCTTGCCTTTGGCTTTGCGTTGTTATGCCTGATCACAGCGGTGGCGCGTGTCGCGTTGGCGGCAAAAGTGTTTCGCGACTGAGCCATCGTGAGATCTGCGTCGCGCGCGACACACGCCGCGATGCCAACTCGCCCCCCCCGGCGCGCATTAATCCTTTCTTTACCATCCTCAGGTGTAGTGGTGCGCGTTGCAAGGGTTGGGCGATGGGTCACACTGTGGCATTTGATCAGGTAAGAACGCCGCACGCGCGGGCCAAACCAGTGTTGGAACTGGTGGTTCAGCGCAAACAAGACCCGGTCCGCCGGCAGCTTGGACAAATCCTGTTGGAAATGGGGCTGGTCACGGATGAGGACCTGATGCGCGCGCTCGAAACGCAGTCGCGGCAGGCCGGATTTCTGGGTGACATCCTTATAGCACGTAATCTTCTGACCGAGGCGCAGCTTTCCGAAGCCCTTGCGCAGCAGTATAACACCAGCTTTTTCACACAATCCCAGCCACTGCCGGACCCAAGCCTGATTGACCGTTTGGGCTTGCAACGCTGCTTGCGGATGCAGTGTCTGCCGTGGCATCGCGCAGGGGACGTGACGGTCATTGCCTGTGCGCGGCCTGCTGAATTTGTCCACCACAGGGCCGAACTGGAATTGTTGTTTGGTCAATTGGCAATGGTGGTCATCAGCGAAGATGACCTGCATGCAACTGTGCTCAGAACACGGCGCAGCAGGTTGAAACTCTGGGCCGAAACCTGCGTCTCTGAAAGCGAGAGTTGCCGCAAGATGCATACACGTTGGTTTGGCAATGTGCTGTGTCTGGGGTTCTTGTCTATTCTGGCGCTCGCGGCACTTGCGCCGCTTACCACAATGTTGACGCTGACACTTGTTGCCACGTTTTGTTTGACGATCAACTCTTTGCTCAAGATTGCAGCCGCATTTGCTGCGCACCGCTCTCGTCGGGACCGGACCGAGCCGCCAGCACAGGGGGCGCAGTTTGTGCGCCTGCGCAAACCCGTTGTTTCCATTCTGGTGCCCTTGCACAACGAACCGCTCGTGGTGCCGCGCCTGATCAACCGGCTTGCGCGCCTGACATGGCCACGTGAACTGCTTGATATATTGCTGGTGGTGGAAGAGCATGATCACGCCACACGCACTGCGCTTGCCGCGTGCAACCTGCCACGCTGGATGCGTGTGATCCCTGTGCCTGACGCACCGCTTAAAACCAAACCGCGCGCGCTGAACTACGCGATGCTGTTCGCGCGCGGTGCCATCATCGGGGTCTATGACGCAGAAGATGCGCCCGAACCGGCGCAGATTCACCATGTTGTGCAGTGTTTCCAGAATGGCCCGCCCAATCTTGCTTGCGTGCAAGGGGTGCTGGATTTCTACAATGCGCGTAAAAACTGGCTGTCACGGTGCTTTGCGATAGAATACGCGACATGGTTTCGGGTCATTCTGCCGGGGATGCAACGCCTCGGGCTTGCTGTTCCGCTTGGCGGCACAACCCTGTTTTTCCGCCGTGATATTCTGGAAGCGTTGGGCGGGTGGGACGCCTATAACGTGACCGAAGACGCTGATCTGGGCATTCGACTGGCGCGCCACGGCTATTACACACAGCTTCTCGATACGGTCACTCTGGAAGAAGCAAATTGCCGCCCCATACCTTGGATCAAACAACGCTCGCGCTGGCTCAAGGGGTATGCGGTGACTTGGCTGGTGCATATGCGTGCGCCACGGCAGTGCTGGAACCAACTTGGCGCGTGGCGTTTTTTCGGTGTGCAGGTGTTGTTTCTGGGCACATTGGTGCAATTCATGCTGGCACCCCTGCTGTGGAGTTTCTGGCTGATGATGCTGGGCTTTGGCCATCCGCTGCAATCACAGTTTGGCACCGGGGTCATGATTGCGTTTGTCACGGTGTTTCTGTTGTCCGAGGCCGTGACCATCAGCGTCGGCATTCTGGCCCTGAATGCCCGCTCTCACCGCCATTTGCGGCTGTGGCTGCCGACATTGCATGCTTATTTTCCGTTGGCCGTGCTGGCCGTCTATAAGGCGATGTATGAATTGATCATGGCACCCTTTTATTGGGACAAGACATCCCATAGCGATCAGGCCGCCGCATGTGACGATCTTCGCGTCGCGCGGCCAACACACTAAGGCTGGCATGTGGACCTTGGCGCAGGGACGCGTTACCAAGGCGGCAGTTGATTTCAATTTTGCGGTCCAAAATGTTGTATTTCCTCAAACACAAGCTGGTCTTGCTGGCCACCCCCAAGACCGGCAGCACGTCATTGGAGCAGGCCTTGGCACCGCTGGCGGATATGGTCTTGCAAGGCGATCCGCGTATCAAACATTGCACATTTCAGCGCTACAAGTGGCGGATGGAGAAGTTCATCCAGATTTTCGAGCAGGACGCGCCACAAACCGCCGCGCTGATCCGCCACCCCGAAGACTGGCTTGGCAGCTGGTTTCGCTTTCGCCACGGCAGTTGGCTAGAAGGCACCGCGCGCAGCACACAGGGCCTGAGTTTCGAGCAGTTTGTCGAAGGGTATCTGGCAGACTCGCAACCCGCTTTTGCAGCCGTCGGGCAGCAGGCAAAGTTCCTGACCCATCCCAAGACAGGTGAGACGGTCGATTACCTCTATCGGTATGACTGCATGCCTGCCTTTGTCGCGTTTCTGGAAGGCCGCCTTGGCACCGCGATCACGCTGGAACGCCACAATGTCTCGCCTACGCATCAGATCAGCTTGTCACCCGGCACGCGGGACCGGCTCCAGCAGCGCTACAGTGAAGATTACGCCCTATATGAAAATGCGCGGGGCAGCGCGTCGGGCTGAGGGCTTGCCTTCCCCGTCGGATTGGCGGCACAATACTCCAGCACACAGCTTTTGGGGGAAGACATGAGCTTGGAGACACGCATCGCACAGGCCCGCGGCGAGGGGCCAGCCGATCTCGTGCTGCGCGGCGCCGAAGTGCTGTGCACGGTCACAGGCGAAATGATCGCAGGCGATGTCGCCATTTCTGACGGCATCATCATCGGCATCGGGGCCAGCTATGAGGGCCGCGAGAGTATCGATGTGTCGCGTCAGGTGCTGGTGCCGGGGTTTATCGACACGCATCTGCATATCGAATCCTCGCTGGTCACGCCGTTTGAATTTGACCGCTGCGTGGCCCCGCGCGGGGTCACCACGGCGATTTGCGACCCCCACGAGATTGCCAATGTCGCAGGTAGCGACGGCATCCGCTACTTCCTCGACGCCTCTACCCGCACGGTCATGGATATTCGCGTGAACCTGTCCTCCTGCGTGCCTTCAACCCATATGGAAACAGCAGGCGCGGATCTGGATGCGCAGGCACTGATCGCTTTGGCCGACCATCCCCAGATTATCGGTCTGGCCGAATTCATGAATTTCCCCGGTGTCATTCACCGCGATCCGGGTTGTATGGAAAAGCTTCGTGCCTTTGCTGGGGGGCATATCGACGGGCATGCGCCGCTGCTCTCGGGGCGCGATCTGAACGCCTATGTGAGCGCGGGCATCCGCACCGAACACGAATCCACCTCAGCCGCCGAGGCGCGCGAAAAGCTGCAAAAGGGCCTGCGCTGCCTGATCCGCGAAGGCTCTGTCAGCAAGGATATGGTCGCGCTCGCCCCATTGTTGTCGCCGATCACAGCACCTTATATGTGCCTGTGCACAGATGACCGCAACCCGCTGGACATCGCCGAGCATGGTCATCTCGACCATATGATCCGCTCCCTCATCGCCATGGGCTGCGACACGCTTGCCGTCTACCGCGCCGCCAGCCTGTCCGCGGCCGAGGCGTTCGGTCTGAAAGATCGCGGCCAGATCGCACCGGGCAAGCGCGCCGATATCGTGGCGCTGCCCGATCTGGCAGAATGTCGCGCCTCTCTGGTCCTGTGTGCGGGGCAGGTGGTTAGTGACGCGGCCTTTGGCGCGCGCACGCTCATCCCGCCGGTCGCGCGCTATTCCGTGCGCGCACCACAGGTGACGGCCACAGATTTTCGCCATGCCGCCAACACCCCCGAGACATCGGTCATCGGCATCATCGAAGGACAGATCATCACGGACCATCTGCGCGAAGAAATTGCGCCAGACGGGGGCGACAAACGCCCCGATCCCGCCCGCGATCTGGCGCGCGTTGCCGTGGTGGAACGGCATGGCAAAAATGGCAATATCGCCACAGGCTTCGTGCGCGGCTTTGGCATGACACGCGGCGCAATCGCAGCGACTGTGGCGCATGACCACCACAATATCGTCGCTGTGGGCGTCGATTATGACGATCTGGCGCTGGCCGTGAATCGCTTGTCAGAAATCGAGGGCGGATTTGTCGTAGTCGCCGCCGGGCAGGTTCTGGCTGAATTGCCCTTGCCTGTCGCGGGCCTCATGTCGCTGGAACCTTACGAATCTGTCCATGCCGGGCTTGTTGATCTGCGCAAAGCCGCCAAAACGCTGGGTGTCACGCTTCAAGAGCCGTTCCTGCAGCTTGCTTTCATCGCATTGCCGGTGATCCCGCATCTGAAAATCACCGATTTCGGTATGGTCGATGTCGATCGGTTCGAGGTGATCTGACACTTCCCCCATTTTCTTGCGCAAAGTACTCCGGGGTCCGGGGCAGCGCCCCGGCGGCTGACCCTAATGCGCCTCGGCCCATGTGTCGCCCACACCGGCGTCCACCACCAGCGGGACATCAAGGCGCAGCACGGGTTCTGACGCAGCTTCCATCACCGCGCGCACCTTTTCTGTCACCGCCTCAACCGCATCTTCGGCCACTTCAAAAACCAACTCGTCATGCACCTGCAACAGCATCTTTGCGGGCAGATCAGCAATCACCTCGGGCAACCGGATCATGGCGCGGCGGATGATGTCGGCGGCTGTTCCCTGTATCGGTGCATTGATCGCGGCGCGCTTGGCAAAACCAGCGCCAGGCCCTTTGGTGTTGATCTCGGGCGTATGAATGCGCCGCCCGAACAGTGTCTCGACCCGGCCCTCGCGTTTGGCGAATTCGACCGTTGCATCCATATAGGCGCGGATGCCGGGGAACCGCTCGAAATAGGTGTCGATAAAGGCCTGTGCGTCCGAGCGCGGAATGCGCAGGTTGCGCGCCAGCCCGAAGCCTGAAATCCCGTAGATCACCCCGAAATTGATCGCCTTGGCCTGACGCCGAATCTCTGGCGTCATCTCGGCCAGGGGTACACCGAACATCTCGGACGCGGTCATCGCGTGAATATCCTGCCCCTCGCGGAAGGCGGCTTTCAGGCTGTCGATATCGGCGATATGGGCCAGAATGCGCAGCTCGATCTGGCTGTAATCCAGCGCCACCAGCTTGTGGCCTTTCTCCGCCACAAAGGCCGTGCGGATGCGGCGCCCTTCCTCAGAGCGGATGGGGATGTTTTGCAAGTTCGGATCGGTCGAGGCCAGACGCCCGGTCACCGCCCCTGTAATGACATAAGAGGTATGCACACGGCCTGTCTCGGGGTGGATGTGATCTTGCAATGCGTCGGTATAGGTGGATTTCAGCTTCGACAATTGCCGCCAGTCCAGCACGCGGGCAGGCAGATCATGGCCTTCGGCGGCCAGATCTTCCAGCACATCAGCGCCGGTGGCATAAGCGCCGGTCTTGCCCTTCTTGCCACCCTGCAACGACATTTTGTCAAACAGGATCTCTCCCAGTTGCTTGGGGCTGCCGACATTGAACCGCTCTCCTGCCAGCTCGTGTATCTCGGCTTCCAGGCCTGCCATTTTCTGGGCGAAAGCATTGGACATGCGCGACAGGATATCGCGGTCAACCTTGATCCCCGTGCGTTCCATCTGTGCCAGCACGGGCACCAGTGGCCGCTCCAGCGTCTCGTATACGCGGCTCACTTGTGCACCATGCAGGCGCGGCTTGAACAATTCCCATAGCCGCAAGGTGATATCGGCATCTTCGGCCGCATAGCGCGTAGCATCGTCAACGCCCACGCGGTCAAAGGTGATGGCCGATTTGCCCCCTCCCAGCAATGTCTTGATCGGAATGGGCTGGTGGTTGAGGTAACGGTCTGACAGCGCATCCATTCCATGTCCGTGCAAGCCGCCGTGCAGCGCATAGGACATCAGCATCGTATCATCTATGGGCGACACCGATATGCCAAGATTGGCAAATATCTTGGCGTCATATTTCATATTCTGACCGATTTTCAGGATGGCCTGATCTTCCAGAACCGGCTTCAACAGGGCCAGCACGTTGTCTAGCGCAAGTTGGCCCGCGACCAGTTCTGTGCTGCCGAACAAATCACCGCCCCCCGCGCGATGCTGCAAAGGAATATAGGCCGCGCGCCCCGCTGTGAGGCACAGCGATATGCCCACCAGTTCTGCGCGCATTTCATCCAGCGAGGTCGTCTCGGTGTCGACTGCTACATATCCGATCTCTTCGATCTCGCTGATCCATGTTTTCAACGTGTCCAGATCGCGGATACAGATATAGTCCGCCTTGTCGAAATCCGGGTGGTCTGTTGCCTTTGCCTCTGCCGTCACAGTCTGGCCGGTGGCAGTCGATTGCGGCAGGGCAGGGGGTTCGGTTCCGAAATGCTCGGCCACGCGCCGGGTCAGAGTGCGGAATTCCATGTCATTGAGAAAGCCCAGCAGCGCCTGTGCATCCGGCGCGCGGACTTCCAGATCCTCCAGCGCGAAATCCAACGGGGTTTTGTCATCCAGCAAGACGAGGCGCTTGGAAATGCGGATCAGGTCCGCATTGTCGATCAAGGCGGCACGGCGCTTGGGCTGCTTGATTTCTTCTGCCCGCGCTAGCAGGGTTTCAAGATCGCCATACTCATTGATCAAAAGCGCCGCGGTTTTGATCCCGATGCCGGGCGCACCGGGCACGTTATCGACCGAATCGCCTGCAAGGGCTTGCACATCGGCCACGCACTCAGGCCCGACCCCGAATTTTTCGCGCACTTCCTCGACGCCGATCAGCTTGTTCTTCATCGGCTCCAGCATCTCGACGCCGCCGCCGACAAGCTGCATGAGATCCTTATCTGACGAAATGATCGTGACGCGCCCGCCTGCCTCGCGCGCTTGCCTCGCAAGGGTGGCGATGATGTCATCGGCCTCAAAATCCTCAATCTCTATGGTCGCAAGATTGAAGGCGCGGCTGGCATCGCGGGTCAGTGGGAATTGCGGGCGCAGGTCTTCGGGCGGTTCGGGACGGTTGGCCTTATAGAGGTCGTAAATCTCGTTGCGGAATGTCTTGGATGAGTAGTCAAAGATCACGGCGGCATGGGTGGGCGCGTCGGCACTGGCGCCATTCTCGCCCAAGTAGCGCCACAGCATGTTGCAAAACCCCGCCACGGCCCCGACAGGCAGCCCGTCGGATTTGCGCGCGAGCGGCGGCAGCGCGTGATAGGCACGGAAGATATAAGCCGATCCGTCGATCAGATGCAGATGACAGCCTTTTCCAAAGCCCGTTTCGCTATCGCTCATGGCTTGTTCCTCTCGCCCTTGTTATTTCGGCGTTTAAGCGGCGGCATCATCCGCGAAGTCGCGGTGAATGAAGCGTTTGTCGCAATAGGGGCATTCGACCGCGCCGGTTTCATGGCTAAGCGACAGCCAGACGCGCGGATGCCCCAGCGCACCCTCTCCCCCATCGCAGCACACGCGCATAGCGGTGACGATTTCGGTTTCCGGTGCGTCATGGGAAAACGGCGATGTCATGATCTGTCTTATCCTTGTCGCTGAGCGCCTGGTGCCTTAGATGCTGCATCATACTGAAAACCCAAGCCGCGACAAGAGCGGCGCGAGGAAAGGCGAGGCTAACATGACCCAACAGGCCATCGAAATCACCGGCCTGCGCAAGACGTATGCGGGACAAAAGGGTTCAAGCCCAAAAGATGCGTTGAAAGGCGTCGACCTGTCCATTCCGGCGGGTAGCATATTCGGGTTGCTGGGGCCGAATGGGGCGGGCAAATCGACCTTGATCAATATTCTTGCAGGGTTGGTCACCAAAACTGACGGACAGGTGCGTATCTGGGGCTTCGATCAGGACATCAACCCCCGCCAGTCGCGTGCCGCCATTGGTGTCATGCCGCAAGAGTTGAACATGGACCCGTTTTTCACCCCGCGCGGCGCGTTGGAGGTGCAGGCAGGTCTGTATGGTGTGCCAAAATCCCAGCGCCGCACCGATCAGATCCTTGAGATGATCGGCCTGTCGGACAAGGCCGACGCCTATGCCCGCACGTTGTCGGGCGGGATGCGCCGCCGGTTGCTGCTGGGCAAGGCGCTGGTGCACGCCCCCCATGTGCTGGTGCTGGACGAGCCGACCGCCGGTGTGGATATCGAGTTGCGCCAGATGTTGTGGTCGAATGTGCGCAAGCTGAATGAACAGGGCATGACGATCATCCTGACCACGCATTATCTGGAAGAAGCCGAACAAATGTGCGACGAAATCGCCATCATCGACCATGGCCGCGTGATTATCCGCGACAAGACCTCGGCATTGTTGGGCCGGCTGGATGCGAAAACCCTGCTGTTCCGGCTTGAAGCGCCCTTGCCGGAGCTGGCCCTGCCGGCGCAAGTCCGACAGGAAATACGCAGTGACGGGCGGTTGTCAGTCACCTATCGGCGTAGCGTTACGACAGCGGGGGAAATCCTGAGCGCAGTCTCGGCTGCGGGTGGAATCGTTCTGGATGTGACAAGCGAAGACCCTGATCTGGAAGATGTGTTTCTGTCCCTGACGGCGGGCACGCACGCCTGAGCGCTTGGCGGGTGTGATAGCGGTTAAGCGTGGTTCTGAATGTCGCTGCTCTCAGAGCGCCTTAAGCTGATGCGGGTAATGCGGTTGCCATCGCGTGTCAGCACCTTGAAGCGGAAGCCGTGAAAGGAAAACACCTGCCCTTCATCGGGGATGGATTGCGCTTCATGGATCACCAGCCCTGCAACGGTCACGGCCTCTTCATCGGGCAGCGACCAGTCGAGCGTCCGGTTGAGGTCACGAATGGTCATTGCCCCGTCAACCAGCACTTCGCCCGCCTCGCCGCGTTCCACCTCGGGGGCGTGGGTGGTGTCATATTCATCTTCAATCTCGCCCACGATTTCTTCAAGAATATCCTCAAGCGTGATCAAACCGTGCAGCGCGCCGTATTCATCAACTACCAGCGCAAAATGGCGGCGCAGGCGCAGGAATTCCTGCATCTGTTCGTCCAGCGGGGTGGTTTCTGGCACGAAATAGGGCGGGCGGGCCAAGGCACTCAGATCAAGCTTGGCCACAGCGGAATAGGCCCCCCCGGCCTCTGTCACCAACCCATGCATTTCGCGCACCAGATCGCGGACGTAGAGAATGCCGATAATATTCTCGGGGTCTTCGCGGTACATCGGCAGGCGCGAATGCGATGAATTGATACATTGCGCGATAATGTCTTCAATCGGGTCGTCGACATTCACCGTTTCCACCTGAGAGCGGTGGCGCATGATCTCCTCAACTGTGCGTTCAGACAGGTCAAGAGCGCCCAGCAACCGGTCACGATGTTCTTTCTCGACCGAGCCCGATGAATGCCCCAGCGCCAAAGTGCCCGCGATTTCCTCATGCACGGACATGATTTGCCTGTCCGGGTCGATACTGACGCCGAACACCGCCAGGACCCGGCGCACGATAAAGCGCACAACACTGACAATGGGCGAGAAAACCGCCACCACCCAGCGCAGGGCAGGGGCCACACGTGTGGCGGCCGATTCGGGGTTAGAGATGGCATAGGTCTTGGGCAGGACTTCGGCGAATATCAGCACCAGCAAGGTCATGACCAGCGTCGCAATGGCCACACCGCTATCCCCGAACAGCCGTGTGAACAGCGCCGTGGCCAGTGATGCGGCCAGAATGTTAACCATATTATTGCCAAGCAGGATGGCACCGATCATCCGCTCGCTGTCTTCGGTCAGGGCCAGTGCCTTTTGGGCGCCAAGCGCGCCTTTGTCGGCCTGCGCCTTTAGCTTGCCACGGCTGGACGCAGTCAGTGCTGTTTCAGACCCCGAGAAGAACCCCGAGATCACCAGAAGCAGCAGGATCGCGCCCACACTCGCCCAGAAAGCAGTATCAAGATACGCGGCGAAATCGCCCATGTGTCTTCAAATCCCGATGTCAAAACGCGAACGCGCTTTTATTGGTCATAATTCTTTGGCAGGGGCGCGTCCAGCATTACCCCGTCATGGCTTGACCCTGTGCGCGAGTTTGGTCACTAGATCGCCTATGTTCGCAGATGAAACCTTAGATCAGATTAACCGGAGGTTCCAGTTCCTCGAGGCCCGCCTGATGGAGGGGGTCGCGCCCACCGAGATTGCGGCGCTGACACGCGAATACGCTGAATTGAAACCCGTGGTCGCCCAGATCGCGGCCTATCAGCAGGCGAACAAGGCTTTGGCCGAAGCCGAGGTGATGCGCGCAGACCCCGAAATGCGCGCATTGGCCGAGGAAGAGCTGGCGCAGTTGGAAGACGAACTGCCCCGACTGGCGCAGAATCTGCGACTGGCGCTGTTGCCCAAAGATTCCGCCGATGCCCGCCCCGCACTGATCGAGCTGCGTCCCGGCACTGGTGGCGAGGAAGCCAGCCTTTTTGCCGGTGATTTGCTACGCATGTATCAGCGCTACGCCGAAAACCGTGGCTGGCAGGTTCAGATGGTCAGCCAGTCCGAAACTGAACTGGGCGGGTTGCGCGAGGCGGTGATGCGTATTGCGGGCGAAGGGGTGTTCGCACGGTTGAAATTCGAATCAGGTGTACACCGCGTCCAGCGCGTGCCGGTTACGGAGTCGGGCGGGCGCATTCATACCTCGGCGGCGACTGTCGCTGTCCTGCCTGAAGCGGAGGAAGTTGATATTGATATTCCTGCGCAAGATATCCGCATCGACACGATGCGCGCCTCTGGGGCAGGGGGGCAGCATGTGAACACAACCGATTCGGCAGTGCGGATCACGCATATCCCGACCGGCGTTGTGGTCACCTCATCCGAGAAGTCGCAGCACCAGAACCGGGCGATTGCGATGCAGGTTTTGCGCGCCAAACTGTATGACATGGAGCGCCAGCGCGCCGCAACCGACCGCGCTGATACGCGCAAGGCGCAGGTCGGCTCTGGCGACCGCTCGGAGCGCATCCGCACGTATAATTTCCCTCAAGGGCGCCTGACGGATCACCGGATCAACCTGACCCTCTACAAGCTGGATGCGGTCATGCAAGGCGATCTGGACGAGGTGTTTGATGCCCTGACTGCCGCAGATCAGGCCGCGCGTCTGGCCGAGATGGAGGCGTGATGGTGGCGCAAAGGTTGCTGGCCGAAGGGGTCGGCACATTGAAAGCAGCAGGTATTGACGGCGCGGCGCGTGATGCACGCTGGCTTTTGGCACATGCGCTGGGTATCGGGCGCGACCGGTTGGCACTGGCCTTGGCGGACCCGGTGACGCAGGCACAGCAAAGCCAGTTCCGGCAGGCGATTGCTGCGCGCGCGCGCCACCAGCCGGTGGCACAGATCATTGGCAAGCGGCTGTTCTGGGGGCGGAGCTTTCATGTCACCCCGGATGTACTGGACCCGCGCCCCGAAACCGAAACGCTGATTGACTGCGCTTTGAAAAAACCTTTCAGTTCTGTGCTGGATCTGGGCACAGGCAGCGGAGCAATTCTGCTAAGCTTGCTGGCAGAGCGCGCGCAGGCCGTGGGCGTAGGCGCGGACCTCTCACCCAAGGCTTTGGCGGTCGCGCGGCGCAATGCCGAAGGGTTGGGGCTGGCTGTGCGGGCAGAGTTTGTGCAGTCGGACTGGTTCGACGGGGTGAGCGGAACATTTGATCTGATCGTCTCGAACCCGCCATATATCGCCGCGCCCGACTATGCCGTGCTTGATCCTGAAGTGCGGGACTGGGAACCCCGGATGGCGCTCGTTCCCGAGGATTGCGATGGCAGCGGCCTTGCTTCCTACCGCGCAATCATTTCACAGGCCCCTGAGCATCTGACCAGGGGTGGCTGGCTGTTGGTCGAGATCGGTCTGGGGCAGGGTGCTGATGTTCTGGCGCTTGCCACGCAGGCGGGGATGGCCAACGGCCAGGTCATCCCGGATATGACCGGTCGGGGGCGCGTGGTGATCGCGCAGGTTGTGTGACAGGCGCGTTTTTATGACAAATCCGCACGATGTCGCCAAGTTTCCACATTTTCTGGCTCAGGGGCTTGTCATAGCCCCCCAGCCGTGCAAGATGCGCCTGTAAACAGCGAACGTGGGGACGCGTCGCGCCTTACATTCCCTTATAGCAGTCTGGGTATTTCGAAAACGATTTGCTTAGGCCAAGACTGCGTTCATGCCATGACAGGCAGGATATATTAAAGCATGAGATCTACCAACAAACGCTCGCGTTCGAAACCGAACCGCCCAAAATCGCTTGGAAACATCGTCAACCGTGTGTTCGACAGTTCCGGGCCAGAAGGCAAGGTCCGCGGAACGCCGCAACAGATCATCGAGAAGTATCAGGCCTTGGCGCGCGATGCGCAGGTGTCTAATGACCGTGTGGCTGCCGAAAATTTTCAGCAGCACGCCGAGCATTACACCCGCATGTTGGCGCAAGCCCAACGCGAGATGATGGCCGAGCAGGAAGCGCGTCGCCAACAGCAGGACGACCGAAACCGCCAGCAGGATGACCGCAACCGCCAGCAAGACGATCGCAGCCGCCAGCAAAATGATGATCGCAATCGCAATGGTCAGCAAGATGACCGGGGTCAGCATTCGGCGCGTCGTCATGACAATCGGCGCCAGAATGAGGATGCATCCCCTCAGCAAAACCACGGTCATTCCGGCGGTGGCGCGCATGAGGGCGAATCGCAAAATGCCTTTGCCGTTCAGGATTTCACTCAGGACGCGGATGAAGCAACTCTGGTAGAAACACCCGAGAGCAAGTCTTCGCGCAACGAGCCTGCCGCGCAAACAGCGCCAGCATCCGAGCCTGCCCCGACGCCCGAGGCCAAACCTGCCAACCGGCGCAAGCCACGGGTTGCCAAGAAGCCTGCGGAAACAGCGCCCGACGCCCCCCAGCCGCAAGCGACTGAGGGTGAGGAAAAGCCAAAGCCCCGTCGTGCGCCACGCAAACCGCGCAAGACGGAAGCCGAAGGCACGGACAAGACATCCTCAGCGGCAGAATAACATGCCTGCGCCCGGCCAAAAGTCGGGGCGGGCCTACAGGTTGGCGGTGACTTGCGGCAATATGCCGATGGCCGTTGCGCCGTTCAGAACGAACTGAACGGATAGCGCGGCTAGCAACAGCCCGAACAGCCGTGTGACTACCATCGTTCCTGTGCGCCGCAGCAACCGCTCGATCAGTCCAGCGGACAGGAAAGCCAAAAATACCAGCAAGATAACGACCAGCATTACAGCGGTCACAAGGGCCACGCCTTGGGCGGTCCGCCCCGCGTCACCAATCAGCAGCACCATAGAGGCCATGGCACCCGGTCCCGCAATCAGCGGCATCGCAAGCGGAAACACCGAAGGGTCATCCGCAGGTGCGCCATCGCCCTCATCCGCATGATCGCGGCGGCGTTGTGTGCGGCGGTCAAACAGCATGTCCAATGCGGTCAGGAACAGCAATATCCCGCCCGCGATTTGAAACGCGGGCATGGAAATGCCGATAAAGCGCAAGAAGTCCTCGCCCGCGACCCCGAACAGCGCTAGCAGAATGGCCGCGATAATGCAGGCCCGCACCCCGATTGCACGCCGTTTTGCCGTGTCCATACCTTGGGTAAGCGCCAGAAACAGCGGTGCTGTGCCAATAGGGTCGATCACCACAAACAAGGTGACAAAGGCGGTGATCAGAAAGGCAATATCAACAAATTCCAACACGTGCTCACACCGCCTTGAAATGCTTGGCCAGCTTCAACCCTTGCCCCTGATAATTCGAGGCAAGGTCCGCGCCATACAAACGCTCTGGCCGCTCTGACATTCGTTCATAGACCAGCCGACCGACAATCTGCCCATGCTCCAGAACAAATGGGGCCTCGTGGCAGCGCACTTCCAGCACGCCGCGCGCGCCTGTGCCACCAGCGGCGGCATGTCCGAAGCCGGGGTCGAAGAAGCCCGCGTAATGCACACGAAACTCGCCCACCATCGCCAGATAGGGGGCCATTTCTGCGGCATAATCCGGTGGAATATGCACGGCCTCGCGGCTGACAAGAATATAGAAAGCGCCGGGGTCGAGGATGATCTGCCCGTCCTTGCTGTGCAATTCTTCCCAGAATTCGGCCGGATCATAGGCGCCGATTCTGTCCATATCGATCACGCCGGTATGGGGTTTGGCGCGGTAGCCAACCAGCGTGCCTGATGTCGGGCGCAGATCAACCGAGAAGCCCAACCCCTCGGAAATGACCGGTTCACTGGGCACGAGCGACTCTGCTGCGTGCAGATCAAGCAACTCCGCATCGCTAAGAACGGCATGGCCCTTGCGAAATCGGATCTGGTTCAGGCGCATTCCGGGCCGCACCAGCACCGAAAACGAGCGCGGGCAGATTTCAGCATAGAGTGGCCCGCAATAGCCTTCGGCCACGCGGTCAAACTCGACCCCCTCATCGGTAATGATGCGCGTCAGCAAGTCCAGCCGCCCGGTCGAGCTTTTGGCATTGGCCACGGCCTGAATACCCATGGGCAGGTTCAACGACTCCATCAAGGGCACGACATAGACGCAGCCTTTTTCAAGGACAGCGCCTGCGCCAAGGTCCATCTGGTGCATTTCCAGCTCTGCCAGACGGTCTGCGACGCGCCGCCCCTTGCCCGCCAGAAAAGAGGCCCGCACCCGCCATGCCCGCGCACCCAGACGCAGATCAAGGCTAGCGGGCTGAATCTGTGCCTCTGTTATGGCGGGATCTGCATGGATCACACCCTGTGCCGCCATCTCGCGTAAGGTCTGGGCCGGTAGAACCCCGATATCTGACATGACGTGTGTTCCTGCTACATTGCTGCTGCTGTTGTCCTTACAGAAGCAGAGCGGGGCAGGGAAGCCCATCGCATACTGCACCCTCGGGCATAAGTTGCAAGATTACGGCACATACCTTAGCATTTCACGACCAGACCGCAAAAAAGGGACGCAACCATGGATCGTGATACTTATGTCGAGAAGATGAAGGCCAAGATTGATGAATGGAATGCCGAGATTTCAAAGCAGGAAGCCAAGGCCCGTGTGGCACAGGCAGATATGAAGCTGAAATATGAGGATCAGGTCACTGAAATGAAGGCACAGCGCGACGCGTTCGAGGCAAAATTGCGCGAAGCCCGTGAAAGCAATGAAAAAGCTTGGGCTGATATGCGCGACGGTTTTGAAAAGGCATGGCATGACATGGCGCGGGCATTTGACAGCGCGATGAAACGGTAATTCTGGCACGGGAAAACCGGACCACCCCATAGTTTACGATGTTGAAAAAAAGTGGTCGGGCTAGCAGGACTTGAACCTGCGACCTTCCGTCCCCCAGACGGACGCGCTACCAGACTGCGCCATAGCCCGACACTATGTGCGGACTATCTACCCGATTCACGCGTGAGGGCAAGGGTGAATTCCGGCGCAGATATACAAATTCTGCGCCGCGATTCAGCCAGCTTTCTGCATACGGGCAAGCAGCGCTTCAAGTTTTGCAACCAAGGGGGCCGCCTGTTTCAGGTGCTCAGGCTGTGGCACGTTCTGGCGCAATGCATGGGCGAGAGCGGCTGGACGGATCTGTGTGCGTCGCTTCGGGCTGTCGAGATTGGCAAAGGCATTTCGCGGCCCTGCGTCGTCAATGTCAGACTTGGGGCTTGCGTCGGAAGGGGCCGGGACGGGAGCTGTCGCGGCGCTTTCAGACACCTCGTCAGTGGGGAGGGCGGCGCTCTCTGGCACATCCTCGGGGGTTACAGCGGCGGGCTTGTCATCTGGCGCAGCTTCGGCATCTGCGCCCGCCGTAGCGTCTGGCGCAGGGCTTTCGGGCTGTGATGGTGGCGTGTCCATTTGCTGAGATTTATCTGCGTCTTGTGCAGGCCGCTTGGCGGTTGGATGCAAGTCCACAATATTGGTATGTGCGTCTACCGCGTCTTCGTTCAGGTCCGCAACGACAGCCATCTGTGCGACATGGCGTGCGCCTTTTTCAACCAGAAGTTTCTGTACGCCCCGAATCGTCATGCCCTGATCGTGCAGCAAGGTCTTGATGCCTGACAGCAGGTCAATATCGGCGGGGCGATAATATCTGCGCCCGCCTGCGCGTTTGACAGGCTTTATCTGTGAAAACTTGCTTTCCCAAAACCGCAGCACATGCGCTGGGGTTTGCAATGCATCCGACGCCTCGCTGATTGTGCGAAACGCGTCCGGTGCTTTCCGCATGGATCAATCCTGACTTCTATTGCCTTCGGCCACACGCTCTTTCATCAGATGTGACGGCCGGAAGGTCAGAACGCGGCGCGGTGAAATCGGAACTTCCTCGCCGGTCTTTGGGTTGCGCCCGATGCGGGCGTTCTTGTCGCGCACAGAGAAGGTGCCAAAGGACGAAATCTTGACCTGCTCACCATTGGCCAAGGCGTCAGACACGTGCTGAAGCACGGCATCGACAAGCGCCGAGGAGTCATTGCGCGACAGGCCAACCTCTCGGAAAACTGCTTCGGTCAAATCCATGCGCGTCAGTGTCTTGTTTGACATATCGTCCCCCGGCGTTTTTCGCAGCATGGGGGAAAGTGTTTTTCGAGTCAATATCAGGGGCTTGCTGCTTGGCGTTAAACCGCCAAATGATCTGTTACCAGCGCAGTGTTACCGCGCCCCAGCTCAGCCCGCCGCCAATCGCTTCGGTCAGGATCAGATCGCCGGGCTTGAACCGCCCATCTGCATTGGCAACCGACAACGCAAGCGGGATCGATGCGGCAGAGGTATTGCCATGATCCTGCACTGTGACGATGACACGCTCCATCGGAACGCCCAGTTTCTGCGCGGTTCCTTTGATGATGCGCAGATTGGCCTGATGGGGCACCACCCAGTCAACATCTGCAGAACTCAGTCCGGCCTTATCCAGCGCAGAGGTTGCCGTCTCGGCCAATTTCTCGACCGCGTGGCGAAACACCTCGCGTCCCTGCATGCGCAGCACGCCTGCACTGCCTGTGCGCGACACGCCGCCATCGACATAAAGCAGGTCACGGTAGCGCCCGTCAGAGTTCAGATCACAGGCCAGAACCCCGCGATCGGTGTTTGCACCCGTTCCGGGCTGCCCTTCTAGAACGACAGCGCCCGCGCCATCGCCAAACAGCACGCATGTGCCGCGATCTGTCCAGTCCATGATGCGCGAGAAGGTTTCAGCCCCGATGACCAGCACGCGTTGCGCCTGTCCGGCGGCAATCAGTCCACTTGCATTCGCCAGTGCGAAGACGAAGCCCGCGCAGACGGCCTGAATGTCAAAGGCGAAGCCCTTGGTCATGCCCAATGCTGCTTGCACTTGCGTGGCAACAGCGGGAAAGGTGAAATCCGGTGTCGAAGTGGCGACGATAATCGCGTCCAGATCGGTCGCGTCTATGCCGGCATTTTCCAAAGCGGCGCGCGCGGCATGAATCGCAAGGTCGGATGTGAACTCGTCTTCTGCCGCGAAATGTCGCCGCTCAATCCCAGAGCGGGAGACGATCCAGTCGTGGCTGGTGTCGAGCGTCTTTGAAAACTCGGTATTGGGAACGACACGTGTGGGCAGATAATGGCCGGTTCCCCGAATCACAGGTCTTATCATGGTCATGATTGCCCCATCTGCTTGCCTTGCTCTGCCCCTCCATCGTCGGATGACGGGACTTCCTTGCTAAGTAGGTTTTCTTGTTGTGCATCTGCAACTGTCGCCAGTCGCTCTGCCATGCGGTCCTGAAAGCCGGAACGCGCCAAAGTAAAGGCCAGCTTGATCGCAGCGGACACACCTGTCGCATCGGCGGAACCATGCGATTTTACGACGGTCCCGTTCAAGCCCAGAAAAACACCGCCATTCATACGACGCGGGTCCATGCGTTTGCGCAAGCGCGCCAAGGGTGCTGTCGCAAGCAGCGCTGCGAGTTTTGACGGCAGGTTGGCGGTCAGCTCCTCGCGCAATGTGTCGCTGATCAGTCGGGCCGTGCCTTCGGCTGTTTTGAGGGCGACATTGCCGGTAAAGCCATCGGTCACGATGACATCCACATGATCCGAGGGCAGGTCATTGCCTTCGACAAAGCCCACAAATTCATAGCGGCCAATTTCTGCGGCATCCGCAATCAGGCGCGCGGCCTCTTTTATTTCGGCGCGGCCCTTGTGTTCTTCTGTGCCGACATTCAGCAGACCGACGCGCGGGCGCGCAGTGTCGAACGCGTTGCGGTAATAGGCAGAGCCCATCAAAGCATATTGCAGCAGCGATTCCTCGTCGGCGCGCACGTCTGCGCCCACGTCCAGCATGGTATTGAACCCGCTTTTGCCGCGCGATGGCCAAAGGCAAGCGATTGCAGGGCGATGCACCCCGTGCAGCTTGCGCAGCCGCAACATGGACACCGCCATCAATGCACCGGTATTGCCACAGGACACAGCGGCTTGCGCGTCATTGTCGCGCAGCGCGGTCAGAGCGGACCACATGGATGTATCACGCCCCCTGCGCATCACCTGCGAGGGTTTGTCATCCATCTGGACAACATCGGGGCTGTGGTGAATTTGCGTTATGTCGGCAAGCACCGGAAACCGCGCGACAGCCGCGCGCAAGGTCGCTTCATCCCCATGCAGAATAAACGCGATCTCGGGGTTCTTGGCCGCAGACAGGGCGCAGCCTTCGACAACAGCAGTAGGGCCTTGATCGCCCCCCATTGCATCCACGGAAATCGTGACTTTGTTGTTTTCAGTTTGCGTCATGCCGTGCGGCGCGCTTGTCATGTGTCACCCCGGAACGGGACGCGCAGTCTTTATGCTGCGTCATCTTCCAGATCGACATCGCCAACCTGCGCCACGACTTCGCGGTCATTGTAGTGACCACAAGATGGGCACACGTGGTGCGGGCGCTTCAGCTCTCCACAATTCGAGCACTCATTTGGATTTGCTGCGACCAGTGCATCATGTGCACGGCGCTGGTTGCGGCGGGAACGGGTAACGCGGTTCTGTTGAACAGCCATGGCAGACCTCTGTGTCAGGGCATCCGGACTGCTTGCCCAGTATGGGCCTGTCCCGACGCGAAAGCGGAAAGATGCGATTTGGCGCGGCATACACGGATTGGACGATGCTTCCAAGCCCCCAATGCACGAGCCGCGCAAAATAGTGATTTTTTATGACCCCGCAAGATCTATTCAGACGATTTGGGGGTATCTTCTTCGGCGCGTTCCAGTTTTGCCTTGAGGTCAGCCAGACCTGCAAAGGGTTTGTGCGTTTGATGGGGCAGGGGGTCTGCGCCTGGTGGCGTCTGTTCCAGATGGCCTTGCTCGGACAGGTTTGCATTCTCTGCCCTAGGGAAAGCGGGCAGCGCCAAGGTCAGCGCTTCCAGGGCGATGGCGCTGATATCAATCACCTGACCAAGGGCCTCAATGCTGTCATCTTCGGGCATCTCGATCTCATGCGCGTCGGGTTCGGGCAAATCCGCCAGAAAACGGCGCGTCACGCGTTCGTCGATTCGGCTGGTCACCGGGGCAAGTGTAATCGCGCAGGGCTGCACGACAGTTGCCCCCATGACGCCCACAAGTTCCCAGTCACTTTTGCCCAGCGGGCGCAATTCGCCATGGAAGCGGAACTTTCGCAGCGCGTCCAGCCCCAGCATCTGCGCAATCTCTTGGCGTTGGGCGGCGTCTGGTTGCAGGTCGATCTGTTGCAGCTTGCGGCCGCCGATCTGACCAACCCGCAAAGGCGTCATCAAAGAGACGGATGTTATCGGTGGGGGTGTCTGGGACAATTCGGGCCTATCTTTCATTCTGGCGTATCGACAACAGTATATAAGTGGTTTCGTTCCTTTCTTGAAGTGCGCGGCGTCCTTCTGTATCCCTGATTTGGAAGAAAGTGCGCAGGACTTGCTGTCAGGCAGCAGAACGGGCGTATATTCCGATGATACAAATGCGGGCGCGTAGATTGAGGAAGCAATAGTCAGATGAAAACACTTGCGATTCGGCTCGTCCTTCCGGCGCTGATTCTGGTTCTTGCCAGTTGCAGCCCTATCCAGCGTTTTCATGGCTATGCGCCCGATGATACGCAGCTTGCAGAAATCGAAGTCTCGCGTGACACCCGAGAGACAGTGGCCGAGAAAATCGGCACGCCCGGCATGATGGGTGTGATGGAAGGCTCTGCTTGGTATTATGTGCAAAGCGATTGGGAGCATGGCGGCCTGCGCCCCCCGACAGAAGTGCGGCGCGAAGTCGTGGCCATCTCCTTTGATGATGGCGGTCGTGTGACCAACGTGGAACGCTTTGGTCAGGAACAGGGCGAAGTGGTTGCCCTGTCGCGGCGTGTCACGTCGACTGGGCCAACCGGCATGACATTGCTGCGCCAGCTTCTGAGCAATTTTGGACAGTTCAATCCGGCGCAAATGCTGGGTGGTGGGTAATATAGATACAGGGCGCGCCGATGTCGGGCGCGCTGCTTGAACGATTCGGACGTTTGGCAAGATCAGGGCGCTACGTGTGACTGACAAGCTGCGCCATATACCCGACCCGCTTGACCTGCACTTCCGGCTGGGCATGTTCCACGCAAGCCTTGCACAAACCGCAGACCAGATGGCGGCGGTTCACAAGTTGCGATCAGAGCGCTTTCGCAATGCGAGTGCCGCGGGCGACATGGACCGGTTTGATCCGCTGTGCCATCACCTGACGATCTGCACCCGGCCTGAGCGTGACCCCATATGCGTTGCACGTTTTCGCATTCTGGCAGGGCCGGATGAGATTTCTTCCAGCTACTCGGGTCAGTTTTATGATCTGACAGCCCTGGCCCGCAGCGGTCAGCGCCTGGTCGAGGTTGGCCGGATTTGCATTGATGAACAGCACGCCCAGGATGTCGATGTTGCGCGTGTGCTGCTGGCGGCACTGACACGGATAACATCGGATTGCGCGGCAGATATGCTGATCGGATGCGCTTCTTTTTCCGGGGCAGACCCGCAAGCGCATGGGGATGCGCTGCGCTATCTGTTTGGCAGGCATATGGGACCGGCAACTTTGCGGCCAGGCAGGCGTGCGGGGCTGCGGCATATCACGTCAGCGGACGGGAAAGAGGCCAATCAGGCGGATATGCGCCATGTGCCGGCGCTGTTGCGTCTGTATCTGGGCATGGGCGGCTGGGTTTCAGACCATGCTGTGTGCGATCAGGAGTTGGACACTGTGCATGTGTTCACAGCAGTCGAGGTGAAGGCCATTCCACCTGCCCGTTTGCGCACCCTACAAGCCCTCGCGCAGGATGACGACGCAGCACCCAGACCTGAATCTTAACCTGCCAGCGTTGTTTTTTCGTCGCAAAAAACTTATATGTTTCGATCAGGCACGCGGTCGCAGTGCAGCAACGACAGGAAAAGCAAGATGTCACCCCGTAGCGAGCATGAAATGCGGCGCAAGCCCAATATCTCTCGATTGGACCCAGTCTGGGCGCGCATCCGTGAGGAAGCGCAAGAGGGTCTGGAACGCGAACCGCTGTTGGGGGGGATGTTTCATTCCTCGATCCTGCACCATCGCACGCTGGAACAGGCGCTGGCCTTTCGATTGTCGCAGAAGCTGGCCTCGGCTGAAATGTCCGAACAAATCCTGCGCGAGATTATGGACGAAGCGCATGCCGATGACCCCTCTCTGGGCGAGGCGGCGCGCGCGGATATCGTGGCCACGTTCGAGCGTGACCCGGCCTGCAACCGCTTCATGAAGCCGCTTTTGTATTTTAAGGGGTTTCAGGCGGTGCAAGCCTACCGTATCTCGCATTGGCTGTGCCAGCAGGGGCGTGCGGATTTCGCCAGCCTGTTTCAGATGCGTGCGTCCGAGTGCTTTGGGGTCGATATCCACCCTGGCGCACAGATCGGCAAGGGCATAATGATCGACCACGCCCATTCCATCGTGATTGGCGAAACAGCCGTGGTTGGCGACAATGTCTCGATGCTGCATTCGGTAACTTTGGGCGGTACCGGCAAATCCGATGGCGACCGACACCCCAAGATCGGCAATGGTGTATTGATCGGCGCAGGGGCCAAGGTGCTGGGCAATATCCATGTCGGCGATTGTGCCCGTGTGGCCGCAGGATCGGTGGTGCTGGAAGATGTGCCTGCGCGCAAGACTGTTGCGGGCATTCCCGCGCGGATCGTGGGCGAGGCAGGCTGTGCACAACCCTCCCTGACGATGGACCAGTTGTTCAACGGTGAAATCTGAGTGCTGTGAGAACGTGCCGCGCATGTCGAATGTGGTGCGGTATTTTCAATGCAAAGTGATTTGAAAAGGGGGCGCGCACGCCCCCTTTTTTAGTGTCAGGCTAACATTGTGACCGGGTTTTCCAGATAGGCCACAACCTCTTTCAGGAATTCAGCCCCCAGCGCACCATCAATCACACGGTGATCGACCGATAGCGTCATGGACATCACAGTAGCGACCTTCAATTCACCATCACTGCCGACAACAGGCTTTTTCAGACCCGCACCTACGGCAAGGATTGATCCATGCGGCGGGTTGATGACGGCATCGAAATTCTCGATCCCGAACATGCCCAGATTGGAAATCGCCATTGCCCCGCCGATATACTCATGCGGTGCCAGTTTCTTGTTCCGGGCGCGGCCAGCAAGGTCTTTCATCTCGGCTGACAGGGCAGAGAGGGATTTGAGATGTGCGTCTTTCAACACGGGCGTGAACAGCCCCCCCTCGACCGCCACAGCCACGGCCACATCTGATGGCTTGAGGCGCAGCATCCGGTCCCCGGCCCAGACTGCGTTGCAATCTGGAACGGCCTGCAAGGCCATTGCGCAGGCCTTGATGATGAAGTCATTGACCGACAGCTTTACACCGCGCGCCTCTAGCTGTTTGTTCAGATCGGCGCGAAATTTCATCAGCGCATCGAGCTGCACTTCGCGGCGCAGATAGAAATGCGGGATGGTCTGTTTGGCCTCTGTCAGGCGGGCAGCGACAGTTCTGCGCATACCGTCAAGTTTGACTTCCTCATACTCGCGCCCGTCATACATTTTGGCGACCTGCTCGGCCGTCGGCCCTGTGGCCATTGCGGCAGCGGCAGGAGCGGCTTTTGGTGCGGTGTCGGCTTTGGCCGCGCTGGCCTGTGCTGGCTTGGCATCTGCCACATCGGCCTTGACGATACGCCCATGCGGACCAGAGCCGCTGATCTGGGTCAGATCAAGGCCCTTCTCCGCCGCAATGCGCCGGGCCAGTGGCGAGGCAAAGATGCGCTGGCCATCGGCCTTGGGTGCCGGTGGTGCAGAGGGGGCGGGCGCGTCGGAGCCCCCTTCGGGAGCCGCCTTCGCACCCGCGTCGGCGGCTGGCGCCGCCTCTGGCTTCTTGGCCGAGGCGGCCTTGATGTCGCTGGCACTTTCGCCCTCGGCCAGCATGACCGCAATCGGCGTATTGACCTTTACCGCGTCGGTGCCCGCCTCGATCAGGATCTTGCCGATGACCCCTTCATCCACGGCCTCGAATTCCATCGTGGCTTTGTCAGTCTCAATCTCGGCAATGATGTCGCCAGAGGCGACGCTGTCGCCTTCCTTGACCAGCCATTTTGCCAGCGTCCCTTCTTCCATCGTGGGGGACAGTGCAGGCATCAGGATTTCTGTTGGCATCTTGGTCCCTCCCTCTTAGCGATACGTGACTTTATGCACCGCTTCGACCACTTCATCGGTCGTCACCAGTGCAAGCTTTTCAAGATTGGCGGCATAGGGCATGGGCACGTCCTTGCCCGCCAGGTTGATGACCGGCGCGTCCAGATAGTCGAACGCACGCTCCATCACGACCGAGGTGATGTAATTGCCGACAGACCCTTGCGGATAGCCTTCTTCGACCGTCACCAGACGGTTGGTTTTCATGACCGAGGCCAGAATTGCATCCGTGTCCATAGGCCGGATCGTGCGCAGGTCGATCACCTCGGCGCTGATCCCGTCCTTGGCCAAACGCTCTGCCGCTTCCAGCGCATAGGTCATACCGATCCCGAAACTGACGATGCTGACATCCGTGCCTTCGCGCCAGATTTTGGCTTTGCCGAAGGGCACAGTGAAATCTTCCAGATCGGGCACATCGAAGCTGCGGCCATACAGGATTTCATTCTCCAGAAAGATCACGGGGTTCGGGTCGCGGATGGCCGTTTTCAACAAGCCTTTTGCATCTGCTGCCGAATAGGGCATAACGACTTTCAGACCCGGAATCTGGGCATACCATGCAGCATAGCATTGGCTGTGCTGCGCGCCTACGCGCGCGGCGGCACCATTGGGGCCACGGAACACGATAGGACAGCCCATTTGCCCGCCGGACATATAGAGTGTCTTGGCAGCAGAGTTCAGGATCTGGTCAATCGCCTGCATGGCGAAGTTGAAGGTCATGAATTCGACAATCGGGCGCAGACCGCCAAAGGCCGCACCCACACCAATACCGGCAAATCCGTGCTCGGTAATGGGGGTGTCGATCACGCGGCGTGGGCCGAACTCATCCAGCAACCCTTGGGTGATCTTGTAAGCGCCCTGATATTCGGCCACTTCCTCGCCCATCACGAAGACTTCGTCCGCGCTGCGCATTTCTTCGGCCATTGCGTCGCGCAAGGCTTCGCGCACGGTCTGGGTTTTCATCTTGGTGCCTTCGGGCCAGTCAGGCGATGTGTCGGCCTTCGGGGCGGCGGGGACCGGGGCTGCGCTGGCGGGGGCGGCGGTTTTGCCTTCCTCGCCATTCAGCGCCGCAGGTGCGGGCGCAGTTTCGGCCTTTGCGCCCTCGGCGGGGACATCTTCGCCCTCAGCGACCAGAATGGCGATAGGGGTGTTGACCTTGACGCCTTCGGTGCCCGCTTCGATCAGGATTTTGCCCATCACGCCTTCGTCGACGGCTTCAAATTCCATCGTGGCCTTGTCGGTCTCGATCTCGGCGATAATGTCGCCAGAACTGACTGTGTCGCCCTCTTTCACAAGCCATTTGGCCAGTGTGCCTTCCTCCATCGTGGGAGAGAGTGCCGGCATAAGTATTTCGGTTGCCATAGTTTTTATCCTCCCGAGCGCTTCACGCGTAGATATCTGTCCAAAGTTCATCGAGCGCAGGCTCAGGGCTCTCTTTCGAGAACTCGGCCGCCTCGTTGACGATGGCCTTGATCTCTTTGTCGATGGCCTTGAGGTCGTCCTCGGTGGCATGTTTGCCTTGCAGCAGCAATTCGCGCACATGCTCGATTGCGTCGCGTTCCGTGCGCATTTTCTGCACTTCGTCGCGGGTCCGATATTTGGCGGGGTCAGACATCGAATGGCCGCGGTAGCGATAGGTCATCACCTCAAGGATATACGGGCCTTTGCCAGAGCGGCAATGCGCCACGGCCTTTTCGCCAGCGGCCTTGACGGCCAGCACATCCATGCCGTCCACCTCTTCGCCCTTGATGCCATAGGCTGCACCACGTTCCCACAGGGATGGCGATTTGGTTGCGCGCTGGACTGATGTGCCCATCGCGTATTTGTTGTTCTCGATCACGAAGATGACCGGCAAATCCCACAGCATGGCCATGTTATAGGTTTCGTAGACCTGACCCTGATTGGCCGCGCCGTCACCAAAATAGGTGAAGGTCACATTGTCATTGCCTTTGTATTTGTCGGAAAATGCCAGACCGGCCCCAAGTGGCACTTGCGCGCCAACAATGCCATGACCGCCATAAAAATGCTTTTCTTTCGAAAACATGTGCATGGAGCCGCCCTTGCCGCGCGAATAGCCATCCTCGCGCCCGGTCAACTCGGCCATCACGCCTTTCGGGTCCATACCGCAGGCCAGCATATGGCCGTGGTCGCGGTAAGATGTGATGCGTTTGTCGCCCTCTTTTGCGGCTGCTTCCAGACCGACGACAACGGCTTCTTGCCCGATGTAAAGGTGACAAAAGCCCCCGATCAGGCCCATTCCATAAAGCTGGCCTGCCTTCTCCTCGAATCGGCGGATCAACAACATGTCGCGGTAATACGCCTGCAATTCCTCGGCGGAAACGTTAGACTTGGCAGTGGATTTTCGTGTGGCCATATGCGGCACCTCCTCCCGTGAAGCGATAGTTCAATGTTAAACCATTTCTTACCGCATAAAATGCAAGGTTGCGAGAGTTTTTGCACATGCCCGACATGCATGGGGCGCAACGCGCTGATTTGGGGATCAGTCCGGCTTTGCAACCAGCATGTCTGTAGGGGGCGCACGCATCAGATCGCGTGCGTAATTTCCCAGAGTGTTGGGGTCGCGCCCGGAATGGCTGCCGATCACAACCAGATCAGGCTGTAATTCACGAATGCGGAATTGCAGCACTTCATGAACGCCACCGGGCACGATTTCCGGCAAGGAAAGGGATTTCGGCAAGCCATTGAAGGTCATGAAGGTTTCGCGCAGCATCTCGGCTTCTGTCATTTCGGCGCTTTTCATGATGTCGGTCGAAGGCAGTTTGGCACTGAGCGGCAGTTGCAGCGCATGAATGGCGTGAAACTCACCCTCGGGGGCGATGGTGGACGCGATCTGTAGCGCCTTGGCAGAGGCAGGCGCGAAGGTAATCGCGCCCAGCACTGTGCGATAGGGACGACAGGCCTGATCATGGGCAATCAGAATGGGGCAGGGGGCGTTCTGGGTGATCCGTTCCAGATTGGTCAGGCGCACTGTTTCCAGCACGCGGCGCGCCATATGCAGGCCAAGCACAATCAGATCAGCGCCAAGTTCACGGGCCTGTTGCGGCACCAGATCACCTGGCTTGGCGGCAGCAATATGGCAGGTCACTTCCAGATCGGGATAGGCTTCGCGCAGCTTCTGCATCTGCGCCTCGATCCGCACAACCGGATCAACCGGCTTGCGCAGCCGCAGTCGCTGTACCGTGGGCGGGCGCGCTTCAATCGCATGCACCAGAACCAGCCGTGCCTTGTGCTCGCGTGCCAACTCGGCAGCGCGCGCTACAGCCGTCGCCGAGCGTTGAGAGAAATCTGTTGCAGCAAGAAGTGTTGTCAGTTGAAACACAGGCAACCCATGCAAGACCTATCCGGGCAGAGTGCTACCAATAGCAGATTGATTTGACCGCGTCACTTTTCTTTCTGGCGCAAAAGTGCGTCACGAACGTTTGGCGTCACACGCCCCGAAGGCATGTCTTGTGCGAAATGCGCGTGCTGGTTCAGATGCGGAAACCGTTGTGAAAGATCCAGCGCCAAGGCTTCGGGCAGGCGGGTGACAGTCGCCCGCGAGACAAGCATACTTTCGACCGGAATTCCCTCGACATAGATGATCTGATGGTCGTCAAAGGCGAGGTGATAATAGGTCACAAACCCGCCTTCGCGTTGCAGAACGCGGCGCCCATCGACCAAGGATTGTGCTTGTATCAGCACTTCGGGGCGGCTGCCGAGGCGATCTTCGCCGCGCTGATATAGAAATATCCGCTGCAAAGGGCCAAGCGTCAGTGCACCAAGATTGCCCAGTGTTCCGGGGGCAAATGTCACAGGGGCAAAGGGGCCATGCGCGCGCATGGTCGCCTGTCCGATCCAGCGCAAGGATTGTGGCCCATGATCGCGGGTGCGGATTTCCATGCCCGCTTGCAACGCCTCGACGGCGCAAAGGCTGCCATCCTCCATCGTGACGCGCGCGCCGGTGCTGAAACAGCCCTGCACCAGTTCGGACATGCGCAGCGCAGTGGCTGTCTCTTCCAGCGCGATCAGGGCGTAGCCGGTGCTGGGGCGCATTGGGTTGAGCGGCAAAACCAGAATTGTGTTGCAGCATTCCAGAACAAGCGCTGTCACAAGCTCTCCGTCCGAGGACATCAGCCGCATTTCACCGCATGTCGTGATGTCGCTTTCGGGCTGTAGCCCCGCCGCGATTGAACCTTCGCTGAGTGTTACGGTGATCTGTTCGTCAATCTTCAGGCGCAGATGCAGCGGTGCGGCCTGAGCGGGCAACATATAGATGTCGCCCAGACATGCATTGGCGGGAATACCCAGACAATCGCCTTCATTGATGCCCCATGTGACACGCAAGGAGTCCGCGTCAAAGACTTCACATTCATAGAAATACGCCAAGACCCTGCAACCTGTAATTTGTCCCAAGGGCACAGTAGCGCGAAAGCCGTTATATCATCTAGCGCAAAACGCCCTTTGCGGTGCAGACCGCAAAGGGCGCTTATTACAGATGAGCGTGACTTACTGAACGCGTGTCCATTGCGATTCGCGGCATACAAACGCGACGCAGCCAGAAACCCCAAGCGTTTGGCCGCGCAACTCCATTTTGGCGTTGTAGGTGCGGTCGCGGTCAGGTGCATAGACATTGCCATTGCTGTATTGGCCGCTGCCTGCGGGTTCCATGTCCCACACGATTGCGCGGCCAATATTGGCCGAGTCGATCTGCTGACCCGCGCCATCAAACGCGGTCACAAGGCCGCCACAGATTTTACCGTTCGCGCAGGTCTGGATACGGACATGCCCGAAATTTCCATTGTCATCAGGTTGTGTCTTCCAAAGTCCGTGTGCCGGATCTGCAAGGGCAGGCAGGGCAAGTGAGGACAGCAAAAAAGCAGTGAGTGTCAGTGTACGCATGTGAATACTCCTCCCAGAGAATGACAGCTTCCTCAGAACCTGTGTCGCTGACAAGCACGACCTTGCGTAAAGCGCTGTGCGCGATGGAAACATGCCCCCACGCAAAAGGGCGCCCCGATACTGGGACGCCCTTCTGAGTTTTCAGTTCTCGCGGCTTTATCGCGGTTCGCTCATCAACCCTTTGATCAGGGCATAACACGCAAACAAAAGCACGATCGCAAACGGCAATCCGGTCGAGACAGAGGCCGCTTGCAGCGCCACTAGACCACCGCCCAGCAGCAAGGCCGCAGCGATAAGCCCCTCGAAGATCACCCAGAACACGCGCTGGCTGACAGGCGCATTGATCTTGCCGCCGGCCGTGATCGTGTCGATCACCAGCGAGCCGGAATCAGATGATGTGACAAAGAACACGATCACCAGAACAATTGCGATGACTGACGTAATCGCCGCCAGTGGCAATTCGGACAACATGCCAAACAACGACAATTCCGGCACATATGTCTCGATCACGAAGCCAAAGACTGCACTGTCGGTGACATGATTGATCATCTGGTCAATCGCGGTGCCGCCAAATGCGGTCATCCAGATGGCCGAGACAAAGGTCGGGATCAACAGCACACAGGTCAGAAACTCGCGCACTGTGCGCCCCCGGCTGACGCGGGCGATAAACATGCCTACGAAAGGTGACCAGCTGATCCACCATGCCCAGTAAAAGGCCGTCCATCCCTGACGATAGCCGTCATCATCGCGCCCAACGGGGTTTGAAAGTGCAAAGATCTCGGAGAAATAGGCCCCTACATTGCCAAAGAACTGCGATACCAGCAGAAATGTCGGTCCGACAAGGATGACGAAGACCAGCAGGATGATGGCCAGAATCATGTTCAGTTCGGACAACCGCTTGACGCCCCCTTCCAGCCCGCGCAGGACCGAAATCAGTGCAAGGCCGGTGATACCCGCAATTAGCAAGACCGAGAAGGTGACTGTATCATTGATGCCCTCAATACCGAAGACATAGCCAATCCCGGCGGATGCCTGCTGCGCGCCAAACCCAAGCGAGGTGGCAAGCCCGAACAGTGTGGCGAACACGGCCAGAATATCGATGACATGGCCCGGCCAGCCCCAAATGCGCTCGCCCAGAATTGGGTAGAAGATAGAGCGCACAGTCAGCGGCAGTCCCTTGTTGTAGGCAAACAGCGCCAGTGACAGCGCCACCACGGCATAGATTGCCCAAGGGTGCAGACCCCAGTGATAGATCGTCCCCGCCATTGCGGTCAGGCGCGCAGCCTCCACAGCGGCCGGGTCCATCAAGGCCCCGTCCACAATGCCAAGCTCGCGGCTGAGGGGTTGATCGCCCCACGGTGTGGCGAAGTAATACGCTGGCTCCAGCACACCAAAGAACATCAGGCCAATGCCCATGCCCGCAGCGAACAGCATGGCAAACCAGCCCAGATAACCAAAATCGGGCGTCGCATCTACACCCCCGATCCTGACCTTGCCAAGTGGCGATACCAGAATGCCCAGGCAGACAATCACAAAGATATTGCCTGCCATCAGGAAGAACCAGTCAAAGGTCGAGGTCAGGTAGTCGCGCGTCGCGCCAAGTGCCGCCCCCATCGCATCCTGAAAGAGCAGCGTGATGACAACAAACACCACCACCACAATGGCTGAAATGGCAAAAACCGGGTTGTGAATATCCAGGCCGAAGGGGCCAATCTTTGGTGTGATGTTGTCTTGACCGACTTCGTATTCGGTGTCGATGAGTTCGGACGCGCCTTCAGGTTCGCGCAGCGCTTCTTCCGCTGGCTCCTGATTGGCGTCATCGTCATTGTTCGCCATGATTCCCTCCGTTTTTGTTCTAAAGTGCCGCTGATTTTCTGCGGCGGTTCCCGTGCGTCAGGGTGGATTGTGCGCCGACTGAGCAGCGCCACTCCCCACGCGGAAGTGTCTGATCAAATGCACCCTGCAAGGCATGGGTCGCCTGGTCGATATATGTCTGATCGACCGGAAGGATGACTTTCCGAAACATGGTCCCTCCTTCGATTGTCAGGGGGCAAATTGATATGAACACATGACAGTAGCATGGTCTGATCAGGGAATGGCACCCCCTGTGGTAGAAAAAAAGTCGATTACCGACATTGGAGTGTCGGTTTAAGTCGCTGGTCGCTTGCGCCTGCGAATGCTAAATGAAGCTAAATCTGCATGGGAGGGATAGCGAATGGATATGGGAATTTCAGGAAAGCGCGCACTTGTCTGTGCGTCATCCAAGGGTCTGGGGCGCGGGTGCGCCGAGGCATTGGCGGCAGAAGGTGTCCATCTGGTCATGAATGCCCGCGGCAGTGACGCGTTGGAAGAAGCGGCGGCGGCCATTCGTGATCTGTACGGCGTAGAGGTTACGACTGTCGCGGCAGACATCACGACCGAAGACGGGCGCGCGCAAGTGCTAAGTGTGGCTGGCGATGTCGATATTCTTGTCACCAACGCAGGCGGCCCGCCACCCGGCATGTGGACCGATTGGGAACGCGATGATTTCATCAAGGCGATTGATGCCAATATGCTGACGCCCATTGCGCTGATGAAGGCACTTGTGCCGGGCATGATGGCGCGCGGTTGGGGCAGGGTGGTCAACATCACCTCGCAATCGGTCAAGGCACCGCTGGCCGTGCTTGGTCTGTCAAATTCTGCCCGCGCCGGTTTGACGGGCTATGTGGCGGGCACCTCGCGGCAGGTTGCTGGCAAGGGTGTTATGATTAACAATCTGTTGCCGGGCATCCATGACACGGATCGCGCGACAGCGCTGGATGGGGGTGTGTCCAAGGCCGAAGGGATCACAATGGAAGAAGCCCGCGCCAAGCGTGCGGCAACCATTCCGGCAGGGCGCTACGGCACAGCGGCTGAATTTGGCGCAGCGTGTGCCTTTCTTTGCTCGGAACATGCGGGGTTCATCGTCGGTCAGAACCTGCTGCTCGATGGCGGTGCCGTGAACGCGACTTTGTAAGCGGTCTGTCTGCGATGCCCTGCAATCAGGGCGAATGGGGCGGGATGCGGCCAAGGCTGCGTCCCGCCGTGGGTTTCAGATTGCGGCGATCACCTCAACCTCGACCAGAAATTCAGGCCGTGTGAAACCTGTGACGATCACCAGCGTCGAGGCTGGTGGCGTGGCGCAACCGGCAAAATAGGCGTCACGCGCAGCCATATAGCCCGCCATATGCGCCCGATCCGTGACAAATGCATTCACGCGGATCACATGCTCTGCCCCCGCCTGCGCTTGCGCCAGAATTGCCGCGATATTCTCAAAACACAGCGTCGCCTGTGCCTCGGCCCCGTCGGGCGTGCTGCCATCCTTGCGGACAGGCAATTGGCCCGATGTCAGGATCAGGCGTTTCCCTTCGGGGACGACCCGACCATGCACATAGCGCGCGAAGGGGGGGTGCAGGCTGGATGGGTTCAGGCTGTGCATCTGTGTCATATCCGTTGTGCTAGGTCTGTTGTGGGGCCACACAATCACGACCATCCTGATTCTATCAGGTGGCGTCTGCCTGTCAGGCCATCACAAGTCCATAAAGCAGGCGAAAGCCTGCATAACTGATCACAAATTAAGCACAGTTTCGGTCTTTTTCGGGCGAGCCTCGTCTGATGATTGGAGATGGCGTGGTAATGGGCAGGATCATCTTCTGAGTTTCCAGACATAGGACAGAAAGATGATACGCAAGACGCTATATTTCTGCACCGCGATAGGGGCCATGTCAGCGCCCGTGCATGCCCTGACCGAAGTGACCTTTGGCACCAACTGGCTGCCCCAAGCGGAACATGGCGGGTTCTATCAGTCGGTTGCCGACGGCACCTATGCTGAATGCGGATTGGATGTCACCATCATCTCAGGTGGACCGCAGGTGAATAACGGCGCGCTGTTGATGGCGGACCGTATCCAGTTTCACATGGGTGGTGATCTGTTGCAGGCGTTCAATGCGGCCTCCGAGAATATTCCGGTCGTGGCGGTGATGGCAACATTCCAGAAACACCCGCAGGTCATCATCTCGCATCCGGGCGAAGCGGATACTTGGGAAGAGTTGAAAGACCTGACCCTGCTGATCGGCGATAATGGCTTCACATCCTATTACCAGTGGATGATTGCGGCCCACGGCTTCACGGTCGAACAGCGCAGGCCCTATACATTCAATCCGGCACCGTTCCTTGCCAACACGCGGACCGGCATGCAGGGATTCCTGTCATCCGAGCCCTATGCGATCCAGTCCGAGGCGGGCTTCATGCCCAATGTCTTCCTGATCGCGGATGCGGGCTATTCCACCTATGCCACCACGGTCGAGGTGATGCAGTCCACCATCGATAACAGCCCCGAAGTGGTGGAATGTTTCGTCAACGGCTCGATCTTGGGGTGGTATAATTTCCTCTATGGCGAGAATGAGGAAGCAATCGCCATGATCCTTGAAGCCAATCCCGACATGACCCGCGACAAGATCGACTTCGCCATCGACATGATGATCGACAACGGCATCGTTGACAGTGGCGATACGCTGGAACTGGGGATCGGGGCCATGACCCATGAGGCTGTTGAGGGGTTCTACACCTCAATGGTTGAAGCTGGGGTGGTCGATGCCGGTCTGGACTGGACGTCATCGGTAAGTTTCGACTTCGTGGGCAACGGTCTGGGCATGGAGCTGCGCCCCGAATAAGGGTGCAGCCACTTAGCGGAGGTTTTATGAAAAGCCCGCCTTTGGGTCAGCGCCCACCTGTGCTGGAAATGAGCAATGTCACCAAGACCTTCAACGGCAATGTGGTGGCATTGCGCAACATGAACCTGTCGGTCAATGAAGGCGACTTCATCTCGCTTCTGGGGCCGTCGGGGTGTGGGAAATCCACCGCCCTGCGCCTGATTGCGGGTTTGTCCAGCACAAGTGCAGGCCGGATCGTCTGGGCAGGCGGGCAGTCCGAGAATGACCTTGGCGTGGTGTTTCAGGAAGCCACGCTGATGCCTTGGGCGACGGTGGCGCAGAATGTCTGGCTGCCCTTTCGGCTGAAGGGAAAAAGCTATGCATCCGTCAAGGACGAGGTGTTAGAGGCGCTGCGTCTGGTCGGCCTTGAGAAGTTTCTGGACGCTTATCCGCGCGAATTGTCGGGCGGCATGAAAATGCGCGTGTCCATTGCCCGCGCAATGGTCACCAAACCGCGCCTGATCCTGATGGACGAACCCTTTGCGGCATTGGATGAAATCACACGCTTTCGGCTGAACAACGACCTACTCAAGCTCAAGGCAAAAATTGGCTGCACTGTAATCTTTGTCACGCATTCGGTGTTTGAATCCGTGTTCCTGTCGGACCGGATCGTGGTCATGGCCGCGCGACCGGGGCGGGTGATCCGCGAAGTGACGGTCGATGCACCCTATCCGCGCAATGAAGAGTTCAGAACCTCGGCCGATTATGCAGCACTGTGTCGGCAAGCGTCAGAGGCGCTGCATGACGCGATGGGAGAGCACGTATGAGCATTGCCGACAACACCCCCCTGTTCGATGCCGAAGACCTGCGCCGTCAACGTATTCAGAGGTTTGATCGCTTTGGCCGATGGTTGCTGCCCTTGGCGGTATTGATCGCCATGATCTGGGTTTGGGACAGGGTGGTGGTGTGGAATGAAATCCCGCATTTCATCCTGCCGCGCCCCGGTCTGGTATTGCAAACCCTTATCAAAGACTGGCCAATGCTGTTTGACGCGCTGTTGGTCACGTTGCAGATCACCCTGATGGCGCTGGCCGTGGCGGTGATCGGGGGCGTTGGGCTGGCGGTTTTGTTCACTCAAAGCCGGCTGGTCGAGATGTCCTTCTACCCCTATGCGGTCATCCTGCAAGTCACCCCCGTGGTGTCCATCGCGCCATTGATTTTCATCTATGTCGACAGCCGCACGGCGGGCTTGCTGATCTGCGCGTGGCTGGTTGCGTTCTTTCCGGTGCTGGCCAATACCACATTGGGGCTGAACTCTGCCGACCACAACCTGCGCGATCTGTTTCGCATCTATGGCGCGACGCGCTGGCAGACCTTGCGCTACCTCCGGCTGCCATCTGCGCTGCCCTATTTTCTGGGCGGATTGCGCATTGCGGGGGGGCTTGCGCTGATCGGGGCAGTTGTGGCCGAATATGTGGCGGGCACCGGCGGAATCGGATCAGGGCTTGCCTTTCGCATACTGGAGGCGGGATACAGGCTGAACATTCCGCGTATGTTCGCCGCCCTGATCTTGATTGCGCTGACCGGTGTGGTGATCTTCGCGGGCCTGTCCTTCCTCAGCCACATGCTGCTGCGCAAATGGCATGAAAGCGCCGTGAAACGAGAAACATGACCGATTTCAAGAAACTTCCCACCTCTGGCCCGTTCCGGCTGGAGAACGTAACCGTGCCATCCTGCCTGCTGGGGCAGGAGGGTGGGTTGGTGCCATATGCCGTAACGGTTGACGGTGCTGTCCTGTCTGATCGAACAGATGTGCCGCGTATCGATTTCGGCGGCGCAATGATGCTGCCTTGTTTCATCGACATGCACACGCATCTGGACAAGGGCCATATCTGGCCGCGCAGTCCAAATCCCGATGGCAGTTTCATGGGCGCGCTGGAAACTGTGGGCGCGGACCGCGAAGCGAACTGGAGCGCCGATGACGTTCGCACGCGCATGGATTTTGCGCTGCGCTGTGCCTATGCTCACGGCACCCGCGCCGTCCGCACCCATATCGACAGCATCGCGCCGCAAGATGCGATTTCATGGCCTGTCTTTGCCGAATTGCGCGCGCAATGGGCGGGGCGTATTGAGCTGCAAGCCTCTTCGCTGGCGGGGATAGACCGGGCAGATATGCAGGGCGACTATGCCCGCACCGCCGATATCGTCGCCGAACATGGCGGGGTTCTGGGGCTGGTGACATACCCTGTCGAGGGGTTGCGCGACCGTTTGCGCAGCTTGTTCCGACTGGCGATTGATCGCGGGCTGGAGTTGGATTTTCACGCCGATGAAACCGGTGATCCCAGTGTTGGTACCCTGCGCACCATTGCCGAAACCGTGCTGGAAATGGGCTTTGAACGCCCTGTCACTGTGGGGCATTGTTGCTCGCTTGCAGTCCAGCCCGAGGGCGAGGCGCTCAACACGCTGGATCTGGTGGCGAAGGCAGGGCTGAATATTGTCTCGCTGCCCATGTGCAACATGTATCTGCAAGACCGCACACCTGCGCGCACCCCGCGCTGGCGGGGCATAACGCTGGTGCATGAGATGAAGGCGCGCGGGGTCAATGTCAGTTTCGCGTCCGACAACACGCGTGACCCGTTCTATGCATATGGTGATCTGGACATGATGGAAGTGCTGCGCGAAGTGACGCGCATTGCCCATCTGGACCATTCCGACCCTGACTGGATCAACGCGTTCCTTGCCAACCCCGCCCGTGCCTGCGGGTTTGATACGCCCTCGCTTGCCCCCGGCGCGCCTGCAGATCTTGTCATCACCCGTGCGCGCAACTGGACCGAATTGTTCGCCCGCCCGCAATCTGACCGGATCGTGCTGCGTGCGGGCCGCGCGATTGATCGCACCCTGCCTGATTATGCCGAACTTGACCATCTCATGAGGACGCCATGACCCCCAATGTTGCCGCCGCCAAAGTTGCCCTGTCGCATCTGGAAATTGACGACAATCCTGTCTCGATCCGGGCGAAATCGCGCGATTTCTTTTGGTATTCGCCTGTGCTCAAGCCCCGGATGGATCACCTGCTGGGGGATTTCGTTGTGGCCCCCCGCAATGAGGCCGAAGTCATCGAGGTGCTGAAAGTCTGCTATGCCCATGACGTGCCCGTGACCACACGCGGCGCAGGGACAGGCAATTATGGACAAGCCATGCCAATGGCGGGCGGTTGTATCCTGCACATGAAGAACATGGCGGCGGTAAAGTCGGTGCATCCGGGCCATGTGATTGTGGAACCGGGGTGCCTGCTGAAAGACGTGGATGCCGCTTGCAAGGCGGATTCGGGGCAGGAGTTGCGCATGTTCTCCAGCACGTGGGCCACGGCCACGATTGGCGGCTTTGTTGCGGGCGGGTCAGGCGGTGTCGGGTCTTGCACCTGGGGCAGTTTGCGCGACCTTGGAAATATCATCCGCCTGCGCGTAGTCACGATGGAGGAGGAGCCGCGCATACTGGAGTTCCGAGGCGAGGAATTGGCCCGCGTCAGCCACGCATACGGCACCAACGGTATTATCACTGAATTGGAAATGCCGCTGGCCCCTGCCTATGATTGGGTGGGCCTGTTTGTGGCGTTTGAAGATTTCGACGCAGCGCTGAGTTATACCGAAGATCTCGCCAATCAGGACGGCATCCTGATCAAGATCGCCAGCCTCTATGAAGCGCCCTGCGCGCACAGCTACTTCCAGCGCGTGGCCCCTTATGTGACCGAGAAAACCCATCTTGTGGGTCTGATGGTTGCGCCGCAGTCGATGGATGGGTTTGAAACCTTTACCGCCCGCCGCCCTGCGGCCAAGCTCATCTACCAGTCTGGGGCCAGCGATTGGGCGCGCGACCCCGGCCCGGTGTTTGAATATGGCTGGAACCACACCACGTTGCGCGCGCTAAAGGTGGACCCAAGCATCACCTATCTGCAAGTGCGCTATGGCTACCCCACCCATGCGGAGAAAGTGCGCACCATGCGCGAGGCGTTGTCGCCGGAAGTGTTGCAGCATCTGGAAGTCATCCGCGAAAATGGCAAGGTCATGTTCGCGGGGCTGAGCCTTGTGAAATTCACCACCGAGGAACGTCTGGACGAAATTGTGCGCCTGCACGAGGAGGCAGGCTGCATGATCTTCAACCCCCACCGCTTCACGCTGGAAGAGGGGGGGCGCCAAACGGTCGATGACCGCCAGTTGAATTTCAAGCGCGAGGCTGACCCAAAGGGCCTGCTGAACCCCGGTAAGATGATTGCTTGGGACGACCCGAATTGGGGCTTTGAGCGCATCTATTCCTATCCCGGCATGAAAGCCGCTGAATGACACGTGCGCTGGTTCTGTTTGCGCATCCCTGCGCCGAAAGCTTTTCCGCGGCGCTGCATGATGTCGTGGTGGACAGGCTGACCGCGCGCGGGTGGGATGTGGATGATTGCGACCTGAATGCCGAAGGTTTCTCACCCGTGTTGACCGAAGGAGAGCGGCGCGGCTACCACGATGTCGGCCCCAACATCGCGCCTGTCGCATCTTATGTGGAGCGCTTGCGCGCGGCCCAAGCCCTCGTTCTGGTCTTCCCGGTATGGAATTTTGGCTATCCGGCCATCTTGAAGGGGTTTTTCGACCGCGTGTTTTTGCCCGGTGTGTCGTTTCGGCTGGAAGGGGGCAAAGTCATGCCCAACCTGACACATATCCGCAAGCTGGCTGCGGTCACCACCTATGGCGGCACCCGTCTGCGCGCGATCATGGCAGGCGATCCGCCGCGCCATGTGGTGAAACGCGCGGTCTGGCATGTGACACGCCCCGACAAACTGCGCTATCTTGCGCTCTATGACATGAACCGCGCAGATGCAGCAAAACGTGCGGCGTTCCTGTCCCGCGTCTCGCGCGAAATGGAGGCACTTTAATGCGTGCAGTTGTGGTCTACTGCCACCCCGATCCCGCCAGCTTTACTGCGGCGGTGCGTGATCTTGTCATTCGCCACCTGCAAGAGGCGGGCGCCACAGTGCGCGTGCACGACCTCTATGCGGCGGGTTTTGTGCCCAGCCTGACACAATCCGAATGGCAGGGATATCTTGAAAGCCCCGCCAATCGCGCGCCGGTTGCCGAGGCTGCGGATGATCTGCAATGGTGCGACACGCTGATTTTCGTCTATCCGACATGGTGGTACGGCCTGCCTGCAATGCTCAAGGGCTGGCTTGACCGTGTGATGCTGCCGGACGTGGCCTTTTTGATGCCGGATGGTGTGAACAAGACGATCAGACCGGGGTTGACGCAGATCACCCGGTTGGGGGTGTTCACCACCTGCGGTGCCAGCCGGTGGCTGACGTTCTTTGTCGGTGCGCCGGGCAAGCGCACGCTGTTGCGCGGGGTGCGGATGCTTTGTGCCAAACGCTGCCGCACGACTTTTGCCGCGCATTACCTGATGGACAGCTCCACCCCCGCCAGCCGCAAGGCACATCTGGCGCGGGTCAGGCGGAAGATGGCGCGGCTGATCGGGCCTGTGCCCCAACGCGCGCAGGTGCAGGCATGACGTTTCCGCTGCTCGATTGGTCAGACTACGCCACAGACCCAGATGCCTTCGCGCAAGCGCTGGGCCGGACCTGTCGCAAGACGGGGTTCTTTTTGCTGAAGGGTCATGGCATTGCACCTGATCTGAACGCGGCAGTCTTTGCACAGGCTGCGCAGTTTTTCGCCTTGGGTGAGGATGACAAGGCCCCGCTGTCTATCGCAACAAATCCGCATAATCGCGGCTGGGCCTATATGGGATCTGAATCGCTGGATGAGACAAGCGCGCAACGCGACCGCAAGGAGGCGTTCAATATCGGGCTGGACCTAGCCGCCGATGATCCGCGCGTGCTGGCGGCCGAGCCGTTCCGCGGTGTCAATCTTTGGCCTGATCTGCCGGAATTTCGCGCTACTATGCTAGAGTATTTCGGCGCGGTCTGGGGCTTGGGTGTGGATCTGCTCTGGCCGGTTGCGCGTGACCTTGGCCTGCCGGACGATCATTTCGTGCCGTCATTCGACGCCCCCATGGCCACGCTGCGGCTGCTGTCCTACCCCGCTGCCAGCGGTGCATGCGGTGAAATCGGCGCGGGCGCGCATACAGATTACGGCGCGCTGACATTGCTGATGACAGATGGCGCGCCGGGGTTGCAGGTGCGCCCGCGCGGCGGCAACTGGCTGGATGTGCCGCATGTACCGGGTGCGTTCATCGTCAATATTGGCGATTGCCTGATGCGCTGGACCAATGACATTTATATCTCGACCCCGCACCGGGTGTTGCCACCACCACGGGCGCGCCAGTCGGTTGCCTTTTTTCTGGACCCGAACCCCGATGCGCTGATCGCGGCCTTGCCGGGGACAGGGGCACCCAAATATTCACCCGTCACAGGCGCGGAGTATCTGCGCGCGCGGCTGGATGCGACCTACAAGACATAAGGATCAGTACATGAGGCGGCTTGACTGGGCAGAGTATCGCACCACCGAATATGGCAGCATCGACCCGATGCGCACCATCGCCATTCTGCCCACAGCGGCGATTGAGCAGCACGGCCCGCATCTGCCCGTCGGTGTTGACACCATGATTGCCGAAGGTTTGCTGGATGTCTTGCGCCAATCCTGCCCTGAGGAATTGGATATCCGCATCCTGCCTGTGCAAACAATCGGCAAATCGAACGAGCATCTGCACGCCCCCGGCACCCTGACACTGAGTGCCGAGACTGCCTTGCGCGCTTGGGTCGAGATTGGTCTGTCAGTCGCGCGGGCGGGCGTGAAAAAGATCGTTATCGTCAACAGCCATGGGGGAAATCTGGACCTCGTCTCGATTCTCAGCCGCGAATTGCGGGTGCAGGCGCGGATGTTGGCGGTGAAATGTCAATGGGGCAGCTTTGGCCAGCCTACGGGCTTGTACCCGCCCGAAGAACTTGCATTCGGCATTCATGGCGGCGATGTCGAGACATCGCTGATGCTGGCCTTTCGCCCTGAACTGGTGGATATGGCCTGCGCGCAAGATTTCCGCTCAACCGCCGAAGCGGCCACAATCTCTCCCATCGGGCCGGTATCCTATGGCTGGATATCTAGTGATCTGAACCCGGCTGGTACTGTGGGAAATGCCGCCATTGCAACAGCGCAAAAGGGCCACCAGACGGCGGCCCATTATGTTGCAGGTTTCGTTGATTTGCTGGGCAAGGTCGCGGCGCATGACCTGCCGGACTGACGCGCGCTACAGCATTCCCGGCAAAACCTGATCGGGTGGGCGGTGGCCATCGGCAAAGGTCTTGATGTTCAGGATAACCTTTTCACCCATCTCGATGCGACCTTCCTGTGTGGCTGACCCCATATGCGGCAACAAAACCACATTGGGTAACTCGCGCAGGCGCGGATTGATGTCATGGCCGTGCTCGAACACATCCAGCCCTGCGCCCGCAATCTCGCCCGCGCGCAATCCGCGTGTCAGGGCGTTTTCGTCAATCACTTCGCCGCGCGAGGTGTTGATGATGACCGCACTGGGCTTGAGCAGCTTCAACCGCCGCGCATTCATCAGATGAAAGGTCGAGGGAGTGTGGGGGCAGTTGATGGAAATAACATCCATCCGTGCGACCATCTGGTCCAGACTTTCCCACCATGTCGCTTCCAGCGCGTCTTCGACTTCGGGGCGCAGACGGCGGCGGTTGTGGTAATGCACCTGCATTCCGAAGGCGCGCGCGCGGCGCGCCACAGCTTGCCCGATGCGCCCCATGCCCAGAATCCCCAGGCGTTTGCCACCGATCCGCGTGCCCAGATGCGCCATAGGGGACCAACCGCGCCATGTATCGGCCTGCATCTTGGCCAGACCTTGCGGGATCTGGCGGGTCACAGCCAGCATTAGCGCTAGGGTCATGTCGGCCGTGTCATCGGTCACGACACCGGGTGTATTGGCCACCAGAATGCCGCGCTGACGGGCGGAATGCACATCAATATGGTCCACGCCCGCGCCATAATTTGCAATCAATTTCAATCGGCTGCCCGCTTGCGCCATCAATGTCGCGTCAATCTCGTCGGTGATGGTGGGCACCAGCACATCTGCGCGGCGCATCGCCTCTGCGATCTCTTCGCGGCGCATGGGGGTATCATCCTCGCGCAGCTCTACATCGAAGAGTTCTTTCAGCCGCGTCTCGACGACTTCGGGCAGGCGTCGCGTTACGACAACACTCAGGCGTTGATTGGGCATTTGCGCGTCTCACCTCTTTGCATCTGACGGTGTTTCTGGCAAACTGCCAGCACTCGGCCCGTTCCACAAGCGGTCAAATGCCGCAAACGGGTCGCAAGACCGATAAAGAGCAGTTTAACAGACAAGGACCCGGACCAACCGGGCAGGCAGGCACATGAGACTACAGGCTTTCTGGACCGTGGCACTTGCCACACTTCTTGCGTTGGCCCCCAGCGTGTCGCAGGCTGGCGAACGCGGGCCGGTGACGAACCTGCCCATGCCGCGATTTGTGTCGCTCAAGGCCTCTGAGGGCAATGCGCGTCGCGGGCCGGATCAATCGCATCGCATCGACTGGGTCTATCAGCGCCGCGACCTTCCGCTGCGCGTGACCGCTGAATACGAACATTGGCGGAGGGTCGAGGATTCCGAAGGTATGGGCGGATGGATGCATTACGCCTTGCTTTCAGGCTTGCGCACCGCCCTTGTGCAAACCGACATGGCGCAGCTTCACCAGCAGCCCAATATCAACAGCGCCCCTACAGCCCTGTTGGAACGGGGTGTGATTGCGCGCATCCGCGAATGTCAGCCCGATTGGTGCAGGCTGGAAATCGACGGTGCGCGCGGCTGGAGCGAGAAGCGCCATCTTTGGGGGGTGGAGCCTGATGATGTGTTCGACTGACGCCCGCAAGGCGGCGTCAGTCAGATATTACTCGATCCGGTAGGGCAGCAAGCCGCGATGGTCAGGGTCGACCCTTAGGCGGCGCTCCAGTGGCGGGACCGAGCGTTGATGGCAGGTGTCACGCTCGCAAATGCGACAGGATATGCCAATCGGGTCAAAGCTGGCTTCGCGTCCCAGATCCATGCCATCTGCATAGACGAGCGCGCCCGCATGGTCGATCTCGCAGCCCAGACCAATGGCGTAGCGCCGCACAGGCGCATGAAAGGCACCGCCCCCTTTCGTCACGGCCAGCGCAAGGCAGAAATACCGCATCCCGTCTGGCGTTTCGGCCAGTTGCCGCAAAAAGCGGCCCGGTGTCTCGAATGCACGATGCACATTCCACAAGGGGCAGCCACCGCCGAAACGCGCGAATTGCAGGCGCGTTGCGGAATGGCGCTTGGTGATGGTGCCCGCTTGATCGACGCGCACAAAGAAGAAGGGCACCCCCTTCAGGCCGGGGCGTTGCAGGGTCGACAGCCGATGCGCCACCTGCTCGATCGAGGCGCCGAACTGATCGGCGAGCGCTTCCAGATCATGCCGGGTTGCACTCGCGGCCTCCTGAAAACGGCGATAAGGCATCATGGCTGCGCCTGCGAAATAATTGGCAAGGCCGATCTTGGCGATGGCGCGGGCTTCGTCTGACTGAAACCGCGCCAGATCCAGTGTCGCTTCGAGCAAGTCATTCTGGGTCAGCAAGGCCACCTGATGCAGCATTTGAAAAGCTTGGGTGGCGCGGGTGGCCTTGGCCGAAATTTCTAGCGTCTTGGTGTCGTGATCCAGATGGCGTAAAGTGCGACCAGAGCTGTAGCGCAGCATGATATTGCGCTTAGCAAGCGCTTCGGTCGCAAGCGACAGGGCGTCGCGTCCGTGTTGCGCAAAATGTTCGGCTGCGCGGTCAACCGGGTCGATATAGTTGTCACAATAGTGAAAGAAATCGCGCACCTCTTCCCACGGGGACAGGCGCAGGGTAGTGTCTTCGCGGCCCAATGCCTCGTCCAGCGACGCAAGCTGTTCCTGCGCTTGCCGATAGGCGCGGTGCAGGTCCAGAAACGCGCGGGCAAATCCGGGTGCATTCGCGCCAACCAGCCGAAGGTCGGGCAGGGCAGGGGTTGTTGCCCCAAACATCGGATCGGCAAAAGCTTCGCGCAGGTCCGAGACAAGCCGCTCGCTGTCGCCTGCCGACAATTCAGTGACGTCCATCCCGAATTCCCGCGCAAGTGCCAGAACCACAGCGGTCGAGAGCGGGCGATTGTTATTCTCCATCTGGTTCAGGTAGGGCAGCGATACGCCCAGCTTTGCCGAGAAATCCTTTTGCGTCAGCCCCAGCTGGTTGCGTGTTTCACGCAGTTTCGCCCCAGCATACAGTTTTTGTGGTGGCATATGACCCCGGCTGACTTTGCTAACCCTGCATCAGACTTTGCAAAGTGTATGTGTGCGGTCAAGCTGAAATCTGGTTTTCACGGTGCAGCACATAGAACAACGGCAATATTGCCAGCGCTGTGGTTATGACCATCAGCCAGATCAAGGGGGATGCACCGCTTTCAACTGTCAGGATCGCGCCTGCCAAAGCGGATAGCCCCGCGCCGCCGCCAATCATGATTGCGCCCCCGATCCCGCTTGCTGTGCCTGCAAGATGCGGGCGCACCGACATCATACCCGAGGTTGCCGAAGGTAGCAGCATTCCATTGCCAAGGCCGGTGAAAATGAAGCACCCAAAGAAGACTGGGGCCGACAGAAATCCGGCAAGATAAAGCACCAGCAACAAGGCCATGCCGCCAAACCCGACAACGCAGCCAATCAGGATCATCGGATTGATCCCGATCCGCGCGGCATAGCGCCCGGCGAGGAAGTTTCCTGCCGCATAGCCCAAGGCGGGCGCGCCGAAGTAAAGCCCAAGTTGCGACGGTGACAGGCCAAATACTTGCGAGCCGACAAAGGGCACACCCCCAAGATAGGCAAAGAACGCTCCGGATGCGAGCGTCGCCGTTATACAATACCCCCAGAACCTGCGTGCGCGCATCAGTTCCGGCACACCCTCGAACAGGCCCTTGATCGGCCCGCCCAGATTTTGCTTGGTCTCGCCCATGTCACGCCAAGTCAAAAACAGCACGCCGATCCCCGCCAGCAGCATCAGCCCGAAACTGCCGCGCCAGCCGAACACTTCATCCAGCACGCCGCCAATGGCCGGGGCGATCATGGGCACAATCGCCATACCCATCGTGACATAGCCGATGCGCGAGGCGGCCTGTGCTTCATCCATGACATCCCGGATTGATGCGCGTGACAGCACAATCGCAGACACGACGACGGCCTGCATCATCCGAAACACTAGAAATACAGTGGCTGTCGTGGCGAATAACGTGCCGATTGTTGCCAGAATAAAGCCAATCAACGCAGCCAGCATCACAGGCCTGCGTCCGAACCGGTCGGAAATTGCGCCGATAAAGACTTGCAGGATTGCATTGACCAGCAGGTATAACGATACCGACAGCTGCATGACGGCATAATCCGTCCCGAAATACTCGGTCATGGATGGCAGCGATGGCAAAAACACATTCATCGCCAGCGCTGCAATCGAAGCTTGCGCCACCAGTGTTGCCACATGCGGCGGTGTCCGGCGATCCAGAAACCTGACGTCAACAGCGGGGGCAGCATGCAGCATGGGGCGGGGCTTTCGATCTGTCATATGTGCTTATGTTACACATGTGAACAGAAGCGCAAGTGCAGCGAAAGTCAAGCGCCCCTGGGGTTTGCAAATTAGCGCAATAAGCCGCGCGCATCTTTGCAAATATCCTGAATTTCACTTCCCTGTTGCCGCTGGCACAACTAGTATCACACACGTACACATCACGAGCCAGATTTCGTGTGACGAGGGGGAGCCATGAAGGACATTTTGCAACAACTCGAAAGTCAGCGTGCGACAGCGCGTTTGGGGGGCGGGCAGCGCCGCATCGACGCGCAGCATTCCAAGGGCAAGTTGACCGCACGCGAGCGTATCGAGCTGTTGCTTGATGAGGGCAGCTTCGAAGAATTTGACATGTTCGTGGCGCATCGTTGCACCGATTTCGGAATGCAGGCGGAACGGCCGGCGGGCGACGGCGTGGTCACTGGCTGGGGCACTGTCAACGGTCGGCAGGTCTATGTGTTCGCGCAGGATTTCACAGTCATGGGCGGCTCTGTCTCCGAGACGCATGGCAAGAAAATCTGCAAGATCATGGATATGGCCATTCAGAATGGTGCGCCCGTGATTGGCCTGAACGACTCTGGCGGGGCGCGCATTCAAGAAGGTGTCGCCAGTCTTGCGGCTTATGGCGATGTGTTTGATCGCAATATCAAGGCGTCGGGCGTGGTGCCGCAGATCAGCGTCATCATGGGCCCATGCGCAGGCGGCGCGGTTTATAGCCCGGCAATGACCGACTTCATCTTCATGGTGAAGGATTCAAGCTATATGTTCGTGACCGGCCCTGATGTGGTCAAGACCGTCACCAATGAAGTTGTCACCGCCGAGGAATTGGGCGGTGCCGTCACCCATACGCGAAAATCCTCCGTTGCGGATGCCGCGTTCGAGAATGATGTCGAGGCGCTGATCGAAGTGCGCCGCCTGATCGACTTCTTGCCGTTGAACAACCGCGAAAAGCCGCCTGTGCGGCCCTTCTTCGATGACCCGGCACGGGTTGAGCCAAGCCTCGACAGCCTGATCCCTGACAACCCCAACAGCCCGTATGACATGAAGGAACTGATCCAGAAAGTTGCGGATGAGGGTGACTTTTTCGAGATTCAGGCAGAGTTTGCAAAAAATATCATCACTGGCTTCATTCGTCTGGAAGGGCGGACTGTGGGTGTGGTCGCCAACCAGCCGATGGTTCTGGCGGGATGTCTGGACATCGATTCCAGTCGCAAGGCCGCGCGCTTTGTGCGCTTTTGCGACGCGTTTGAGATTCCGATCCTGACCCTTGTGGATGTGCCGGGTTTCCTGCCGGGCACTGGGCAGGAATATGCGGGCGTCATCAAGCACGGCGCGAAACTGCTTTACGCATATGGCGAGGCGACCGTTCCGAAAGTGACTGTAATCACCCGCAAAGCCTATGGCGGGGCCTATGTGGTCATGGCGTCCAAGCATATGGGTGCGGATTTCAACTATGCATGGCCCACAGCCGAGATCGCGGTGATGGGCTCAAAAGGGGCGGTGGAAATCCTGTATCGCTCGGAACTGGGCGACCCTGAAAAAACTGCGGCCCGGATCAACGAATATGAAGAGCGTTTCGCCAACCCGTTTGTGGCTGCCGAAAAGGGATTCATCGACGAGGTGATCATGCCGCAATCCACCCGCAAGCGTGTCGCGCGTGCCTTTGCGGCGCTGCGCAACAAGAAGCTCGAAAACCCATGGAAAAAGCACGATAATATCCCCCTGTAGCAATTGGGGGAATCGGGCAGGCAAATGGGAGCAGATCGTTTCATGAGGGCGCTTGGGCCAGTCGCGGTATCGGTTTCAGCATTGTGCTGGGGCGCAATCGCGTCTGCACAAGGGGCTTCGCTGGTTCTTCCCTCCGGGGTCGAGGCAGAGTTGCATGACACTGTCTGGGACGAAGACCTGTCCGCGTTACGCATGCGCTATGTCGTGCCGCAACTGTTAGAGCCCGACAGCCTGTATCATGGCGATGCCATGCGCGTGTTTGAAGACATGCAGTGGCTGTGTGAGACGCAGGTGCCTGCCCTCTTTCCTGACGAGGCCGACGCGCAAGAAGAGGGCTGGAATGTTGCTGTGATTTCGCTGATGAGCAGGCCAATTGAATTTGGCACACGAGATGCCGACACGCTCCAACTGTTTGAGTGGTTCACGCTGACGATGGATGGATGCGAACTTGAATTGGATGAATACCATGAATAATCCCGCCATTGCCTGCCCTTATGATGCAACAGTGCAACAAAGCGTTGGGCACAAAAGATTTCCGTGGTCAGGATTCTGCAAAAGCGGTATGATTCGTTTGCGCGTGTCTATTCAGACCCGCGTGAACAATAACCAACGGGCGCGTGCATCAGAAAAATCGCGCTCAGGCAATTTGAGCAGGAGAATAGAATGGCGAAACTCGCTTTGGCCGCAGCGTTTCTGGTGTCCTTTATCCCGGCGACCTGTGCGAAAAAGTCCCCCGATCATGGTCAGCATTTCGAGCCGATTTCGGCCCCGATCTATGTTGAGCCAAGCTCGTCAAAGGGCAGATATAACTAAGTCGAAATTGGGGCAGGGCGTCAGCTCTGCCTCAACCCTATCTTTTGTAAATAAACAGTATTTTTACACGCTGCCCAATTTATCGCTGATCCGCTTTGCGCGATCGAGCTTCCTGTGGTCAATTAGTTGTGCTTCTGCTACCTTCCTCAAACCGCGTCATGAAAAAGCATGCGCGGAAGCGAGGTTGGCTTCGCGGACACTGACCGCGTTGTCGGCCGCATCTGACAACAGGAGTTTTCAATGTCAAAGACCACAATCGTTGTTGCCGTCAGTGCAACTTTGGCGCTGGCAGCATGCGCACGCCAGGCCCCTGAGCCAGAGCACACACCAATGCCAGAACCCGTCATCATGGAGCCTGCGAGCACCAAGGGCTGAGGTCAGTTCATTTTCGGGCCAAACCAGCGCGTTTGGCCCGGACACACCCATGTTTGCCCTGTCATTTGAAAGGGGGCAGGCATGCTGAAGCATCGCGGTTTTCCGGGGCGTCTGCCCAGCACAGATTACCAGTTCACCATTCGTCGCGGCAACCCCAAGGGTGTGACCCCGCTTGTGCCGCGAAAACGATTTGCAGACCGGCGCGCGCCAGACCGGCGCGCGGATGAGGCCTTTCTTGGCGCGCTGATTGCGCATTTTTCCGACACCCCGTTCGAGCGCGGCAATCTAGATGCCGGGCGTCTGTCATGGCTTCTGGGCCGCGAGGTTGTCCCCGCGTCCGAGCCGTTTGATCCTGAAAGCTATGAAGCGCTGCTGCGCGTTGACATGCGCGTCGCACAGGCGAATTTCCCGCAGCTTTTCGATGGATCTTCTGAATTTGCTTTTGACACATGGGAAGAATGACGCCCGATCGCGCATTGTCCCTCAGCCCGTTTCCGGAAAAGGAGTCCGCATGTTCCGCAAGATACTGATCGCAAATCGCGGTGAAATTGCCTGCCGCGTCATCAAGACCGCCCGCAAGATGGGTATTGCGACAGTCGCAGTATATTCCGACGCGGACCGCAACGCGCTGCATGTCCGCATGGCTGATGAGGCCGTGCATATTGGCCCGGCTCCTGCGAACCAATCTTATATCGTGATCGACAAGATCATGGACGCAATCCGCCAGACCGGCGCCGAAGCAGTTCATCCGGGCTATGGGTTCTTGTCCGAGAATATGAAATTTGCCGAAGCTTTGGCGGCCGAGGGCGTTGCCTTCATCGGCCCGCCTGCCAGCGCGATTGAGGCGATGGGCGACAAGATCACCTCCAAGAAACTGGCAGCCGAAGCGAATGTCAGCACGGTGCCCGGCTATATGGGCCTGATCACCGATGCCGAAGACGCGGTGAAGATCAGCAACGAGGTCGGCTATCCGGTCATGATCAAGGCCAGCGCCGGGGGCGGTGGCAAGGGTATGCGGATCGCCTGGAATGATGATGAGGCGCGCGAGGGGTTCCAGTCTTCCAAGAACGAAGCGGCCAGCAGCTTTGGCGATGACCGGATTTTTATAGAAAAGTTCGTGACCCAGCCGCGCCATATCGAGATACAGGTTCTCGCAGATCAACACGGCAACACTGTTTATCTGCACGAGCGCGAATGCTCGATCCAGCGCCGCAACCAAAAAGTCATCGAAGAAGCACCGTCCCCGTTTCTGGACGAAGAAACCCGCCGCGCGATGGGCGAGCAGGCTTGCGCGCTGGCCTCTGCTGTCGGCTACACCTCTGCGGGCACCGTGGAATTCATCGTCGATGGCGACCGGAATTTCTACTTTCTGGAAATGAACACCCGCCTTCAGGTCGAACACCCTGTGACCGAGTTGATTACCGGGGTTGATCTGGTGGAACAGATGATCCGGGTTGCTGCGGGCGAAAAGCTGCCTTTTGCGCAATCTGATCTGAAGATTAACGGCTGGGCCATGGAATCACGTCTTTATGCCGAAGACCCGTATCGCAACTTTCTGCCCTCGATCGGGCGTCTGACGCGGTATCGCCCACCTGCGGAAGTGGTGGAAGCGGCCCGCGCTGTGCGCAATGATACAGGCGTCTATGAGGGTGGCGAGATCTCGATGTATTACGACCCGATGATCGCCAAGCTGTGCACATGGGCCCCCACACGGGCCAAGGCCATTGAGGAAATGCGTCTGGCGCTGGATGAATTCGAGTTGGAAGGGATCGGTCACAATCTGCCCTTCCTGTCTGCGGTCATGGATCACCCCCGCTTTGCCTCGGGCGAGATCACGACCGCCTTTATCGCCGAAGAATACCCCGACGGGTTCGAGGGCGCGCAACTGGTCGATGATCTGCGGCACCGCGTGGCAGCGGCGGCCTGCGCCATGAACCGCATGGCGGAAATCCGGCGCGCGCGTATCTCCGGGCGTATGGACAACCATGAGCGGGTCGTTGGTACGGATTGGGTGATCACGATTGATGGTCAAAGCTTGCATGCCAATATCGATGCAGACCGCGAAGGGGCTACCGTGACATTGGCGGGGCAGTCGTTCCGCATCACCTCCGACTGGAAGCCAGGCCAGCCGCTTGCACGCCTGATGGTCAATGACGCACCGCTTGTCATGAAGGTCGGCAAATTGCCCGGTGGTTTCAGGCTGCGCCTGCGCGGCGCGGACCTGAAGGTTCATGTCTTTTCACCGCGTCAGGCAGAGCTTGCACAACTGATGCCCGAAAAAGTGCCTGCTGATACCTCGAAACTTCTGCTCTGCCCGATGCCGGGTATGGTCGTCTCGATTTCGGTCGAGGAAGGGGACGAGGTGTATGAAGGTCAGGCGCTGGCCACAATCGAAGCGATGAAGATGGAGAACATCTTGCGCGCTGAACGCAAAGGCAAGGTCGCCAAGATCAACGCGGCGGCGGGGGCCTCGCTCGCGGTTGATGAAGTGATTATGGAGTTTGAATGATGCAGGCCCGCAGCCTTCCACGACTGTTCGTGATGTATTTTATCAGCTTTGTGGCTGGGCTTGCGCTGGCATGGTTGATTTTGTCACGGGTTTCCGAAGGGCTGCGCGAGGGGCAGTGGCTGCTTATGCTCTTGCCCCCGCTTGGCGGCATGGCGGTGTTTCACGGTGTTTTTCCACTACTCAGCCGTATCCGTCTGGGGTTGGAATTCATCGCCGTTGCGGGTGCGTTGGTCTATGGTTTGGGCACCGTGTTGACAGGCGCTGTGTGGTTGGGCTGGCTGGATGCGGGCACTGCGCTAATGTTCTGGCTGGCTGGCGTCTTCGGGCCGGGCTGGTGGCTGATGTCACAATGGGCCGAGAAAATCGGGTATTTCAAATGATCGCGTCTGCGTGTGCCGGGGTAGGGGGCAATAGCCCCCCACGCAAAGCGCTTGGCGTCAGCCGCGTTCCCGCCGGTGCATCTCAGCGACCTGCCGGGCTACGCTCCAGCATTTCTTGTCGGCGCGTTGGAAAGCGGTCGATAACTGCCATCAATTCACGCCCCGACCGGACCGCTGGTCGCCGTGCTTTGACCTCTCCGTCTTTGTCGATGATCGCAGTCATAAAGGCGCGTGGCCGCAAGACCTGGCGCAAGGCGCTGCGGTCTTCGGGATGGGCGTCGAAAATGACCACGGCATCACGGGCGACAAATTCATCGGCTCTATCGCGTAGGGCGTCCAGTTGGCGGTTGAATTGTGGATCGTCCAGCGTCTCGGCCATCACGACGATGATGCGCCGTTCCCAGATGAAATCGCGCACGTCTATTTCCCGTGCATCCAGAAATAGTAGTGTTTCGTCAGGGTTGGCAATCTCCTCTTCAGCGTCGGTTGCGGTTTCTGCCTGGGCAGCCGTCTCGGTGTCCGGCGTGGATGTCACATCATCCGTGGCTTCCGTCGCCCCAAGGGCGATTGGAAAAAGAAGTGAGAAAACAATCGTAAAGAGCGGTTTCATAAGGCCTCCTGCATGTTCTGCATATAGGGGCAAATTGACAGAAAACACCAGAGGGCACGCATTTTTGCCAGCCCGTGACGTCAGAAAGGACTTGCCATGAGCGATCCGAAACTTCGCTGGTCGCAAATCGCGGCAAAAGAGTTGAAATCCCGCCCGCTTGAAAGCCTGACTTGGGACACGCTGGAGGGGATCAAGGTTCAGCCACTTTACACGCAGGCTGATGTCGAAGGGCTGTCGCATCTGGACAGTATTCCGGGGGATGCGCCCTATACGCGCGGCGTGCGCGCGACAATGTATACCGGCCGCCCTTGGACGATCCGGCAATATGCGGGCTTCTCCACCGCCGAGGAATCGAACAGTTTTTACCGCAAGGCCTTGGCGGCAGGTCAGCAGGGCGTCTCTGTCGCGTTCGATCTGGCCACCCATCGCGGCTATGACAGCGATCATCCGCGCGTTGAGGGGGATGTGGGCAAGGCCGGCGTTGCAATTGACTCGGTCGAGGATATGAAAATCCTCTTCGACGGCATTCCGCTGGAAAAGGTCAGCGTGTCGATGACGATGAACGGCGCAGTGATCCCGATCCTTGCGAATTTCATTGTGACGGGTGAAGAGCAGGGCGTGGACCGCAAATTGCTGTCCGGCACCATTCAGAACGATATTCTGAAAGAGTTCATGGTGCGCAACACCTATGTCTATCCGCCTGAACCTAGCATGCGCATCATTGCCGATATCATCGAATATACCAGCGCCGAGATGCCGAAATTCAACTCTATTTCGATTTCCGGCTATCACATGCAGGAAGCGGGCGCCAATCTGGTGCAGGAGCTGGCCTTCACATTGGCCGACGGGCGCGAATATGTGCGCGCGGCGATCCATCGCGGAATGGACGTGGACCATTTCGCCGGGCGGCTTTCGTTCTTCTTTGCGATAGGTATGAATTTCTTTATGGAAATTGCCAAGCTGCGCGCCGCAAGGTTGCTGTGGTCGCGCGTGATGGAAGAGTTTGACCCCAAAGACCCGAAATCCAGCATGTTGCGCACCCATTGCCAGACATCTGGCGTCAGCTTGCAGGAACAAGACCCCTATAACAACGTGATCCGCACCGCGTATGAGGCCATGTCGGCGGTCTTGGGCGGCACCCAGTCCCTGCACACGAATGCGCTGGACGAAGCGATTGCCTTGCCTACCGAATTCAGCGCCCGGATCGCGCGCAACACGCAGTTGGTGTTGCAGGAAGAAACCGGCGTCACGCGTGTCGTTGATCCATTGGCAGGCAGCTACTACATTGAAAAGCTGACCCATGATCTTGCCGAGGCCGCCTGGACCCTGATGCAAGAGGTCGAAGAATTGGGCGGCATGACCAAGGCGGTTGCGTCCGGCATGCCGAAACTGCGTATTGAAGAAACCGCAGCGCGCCGTCAGGCCATGATCGACCGGGGTGAAGAGGTGATTGTCGGTGTGAATAAATACCGCAAGGAAACCGAAGACCCCATTGATTTCCGTGATATCGACAATGCCAAAGTACGTGACAGCCAAATCGCACGGCTGGAGCGTATTCGCGCAACCCGCGATCAAGCCGCGTGTGATGCTGCCCTCGAAGAAGTCACCCGCCGCGCTGCTGAGGGTGGCAATCTTTTAGACGCTGCTGTTGATGCCGCGCGCGCGCGTGCCTCAGTTGGAGAGATCAGCATGGCAATGGAAAAAGTATTCGGTCGCCACCGCGCCGAGGTCAAGACCTTGGCAGGCGTCTATGGTGCCGCCTATGAGGGTGATGTTGGATTTGCTGCCATCCAAGCTGATGTCGAAGCCTTTGCCGAGGTGGAAGGACGGCGTCCGCGTATGTTGGTCGTGAAAATGGGTCAGGACGGGCATGATCGCGGGGCCAAAGTTATTGCGACCGCCTTTGCCGATATCGGCTTTGACGTCGATGTCGGACCGCTGTTCCAGACCCCGGACGAGGCCGCGCAGGATGCCATCGACAATGATGTCCATATCATCGGCATTTCCAGTCAGGCGGCGGGTCACAAGACGCTGGCACCGCAACTGGTGAAAGCCCTAAACAAGGCGGGGGCAGGCGATATTCTTGTTATCTGTGGGGGGGTCATTCCGCAGCAGGATTACAAGTTCCTCTATGATGCGGGGGTAAAGGCAATCTTTGGGCCGGGCACGAACATTCCCGATGCCGCAAAAAAGATCCTTGATCTTGTGCGCTCTGCGCGCGGGTTGTGAGGCCCGTCAAATAATAAGGGTGCCGCGCGAAGGTGTAGCCCTCGCGCGGCCTCAAATGCCCGATTAAGCAGCGATCGTGCGGCCCAGTTTCGCGTCAACCGACCATGCGCCCGCACCGGCGACCCACAGCGCCATATACCCGCCTGCAAGGCCCAGATTTTTCAGAAGCTGTGTCATCTGCATCTGATCTGCTGGATCGAAATGATAGAGCAGCCCCGACAGCACACAGAACGCCGCCAGCGCCAATGCCGTGATACGCGTCTGAACCCCAATAATCAGGGCCAGACCCGCGATTATTTCAAACAGCACAACGGGCCATGCCAGAATTGCAGGAATGCCGCCCGTTGCCATATAGCCGCCAAAGCCCGCGACGTCGCCAAGCTTGCCAAGCCCGGCCACAAGAAACAGCAGGCCCAGAAAAATTCGTGCGATGAGTAGGAAAGAAGTATTGGTCATGACGTGTTGTCCTTTGCTGGTGATGGGCCGACACATAGGGCAATGCGGCACTGCCGCGCCATTCCGCATCAGACCACAGCAGCTGTGCAGCAAAAGATAAGCACCGCGCGTCGCGGCCTTAGCCTTCGCCACCCGATTGTGCCTTCTTCTCCCAGCGGCCACTGTCTTCCGACCAGTATTCGGCGATGACACCAGTGGCGGTTATGGCCTTCCATTGTCCGCGCGCATGGGCGACAGCGGCGGGGTCATTGCCATCGAATAGAATCCACAGCCGCTCCAGATGTTCAACCTCTTCAGGAAGCGCGTCGGCGGCGTCAATCGTCATCACGATCTGTGCGTTATTCGGGCTGGTGGTATGCGTGGTCAGCAAAATCGGCTGATCTGCATCATGCGCACCCCCCGCCAGTCCGTGCGGCAGAAAGCTGGCCTTGTCCCCAAGCCACAAATGCGCGTCCAGCCATTCCAGCCGCGCCTGATCGCGGGCGCGCACCGCAACCCGCATACCCTGACCGACCGCGCGGGTCAGCAGGTTGGCGGCTGTCACCTCCAGCGGGTTGCGGGTTACGTGATAGAACATGGCTTTGCCCATTGGGACGCTACTTGTTTTCGAATTGTGCCCGGATCAGGGCATCCAGTGCCAGCACGCCCCAACCAGAAGCACCTTTCGGGGCATGGGCGCTGTCGGTTTTGGTCAGGGCAACACCGGCAATATCCAGATGCACCCACGGGGTTTCTGGTTTGATGAAATGTTGCAGGAATTGCGCCGCTGTGATCGACCCAGCGGGCCGCCCGCCTGTGTTCTTGATATCGGCAATGCGCGACTTGATGAGGGTGTCATAGGACGGGTCCAGCGGCATACGCCACGCCCCTTCGCCCACCTGTGCGGCGGCTTTCAGCACCCCATCGGCCAGATCGTCATTATTGGAAAACACACCGGCCTTTTCATGCCCAAGTGCGACAATGATCGCCCCTGTCAGGGTTGCAAGGTCAATCACTGCGCGGGGGGCAAAGCGCGTCTGCGCATACCAAAGCACATCTGCCAGCACGAGGCGGCCTTCGGCATCGGTGTTGATGACCTCGATCATGTCCCCCTTCATGGACCGGACGACATCACCGGGGCGCTGTGCGCGACCGTCCGGCATATTCTCGACCAGTCCGACCAGCCCGACGACATGCGCAGCCGCCTTGCGTTCGGCGAGCGCCTGCATCAGCCCGACAGTCACCGCCGCGCCACCCATATCCATTGTCATGTCTTCCATACCCGCTGCGGGCTTGAGAGAGACACCACCAGTGTCGAACATAACCCCCTTGCCAACCACAGCCACTGGCGCGCCTTGGGCCCCTTCCCAACGCAGAATAGCCAGCTTGGTCGGGCATTCGGACCCATAGCCGACCGCCAGCATGGCGCGCATGCCGAGTTGTTCGAGCGCGGCTTCGTCCAGTATCTCGATCTTTAGGCCCAGTGCGGCCATTCCTTCGATCTGCTTGGCAAAGCTGGTTGTTGTCAGGATATTCGCAGGGGCATTGACCAGATCGCGGGTCAGATGCACGGCGCGTGCCATGATGGTTGCCAGATCGAGTGCGCGTGTTGCCGCATCGCTATCTGCGACCATGACATGAATCGGGCCATAATCCGGCTTCGGGTCCGATTTCTGCGCCTCATACTGATAGGCACGCAGCAAGGCGGCCTGCACCATTTCGCCCACGGGCAGAGTATCCGCGCAGATGAGGGTCGCGGCGCGGCCTTGCGATTTGCCAATGCTCAACCCCGCTTTGCGCAGTTCAGCGGCAGCGGGCTTGCGCGGCAGGCGGATGATATGCAGCGCTTCTGCTGCCATGCCGGATGGCCAGCCAAGCTGTAGTCCCGCGCCGGGCTTCAGCTTGGTGAATGCCTCGCTCTCAAGCGCGCGGGTGACTGCGCCGCGCGTCAGTTTGTCGACGCGTTTTGTGGCGCGGGGCAGGGGGCTGTCTGCATCGGCAAAGACGACGACGCGCCCGTCATGTGTGGTGATTGTGTCAAGCGAGAATGGCTGTGCTTCGGTCAGCAGGCTGCGGGTCATGTGGCCTCCGGGTCAAGTGTTTGACCCAGAGGTAGCGCGCGTTCTGCGTGAAGGCCATGCCCAAGTTGCGCAACATGTGCAACTTGGGCAGGATCAGGTCGTCAGAAGCGCAGGTTGAAATGCCGTGTCAGGCCAATCTGGGCAGAAATCTGGTTGCGTTGGCCTTGTTGCACGATGGGAGAGGCTGCTGCATCACCGCGCAGGCGGTCGTAGCGCAGCGTTCCCGTCACACCCCAATCCGCATTGAGTGGCTGATAGGCCCCGACTTCCAAGCCAACCGAATGGAACCCGCCTGAGGGGCGATAGGCTGAATCTGCAAAAGCCACCTCTGTCGCTTCCGCATCGGTCACGCCAAAATATGTCCGTGCAAAGCGTGCATTCCCAAACTCTGCGCGCGGGCCTGCATGCAGCACCAACCCGCTTTCACCGCGATAGATCAGGTTCATGCCCAACTCGCCGGCAAGCGCCTTGTGACCGATCACGCCATAGCGCAGATCGCCATATACCTGCCACCAGTCAGCGGTGTGTTGCAGCCCGACGCCGACCTCTACTGCGGCACTGACATCCTCCAGCCCGGCGAGTTCATCCTTGCCTTTGCGCTTGGCAATATAGCGAAAAGCGCCGCGCAAGCCTGTGCCGGGCGCAAATTGCGTTGGTCCATCTGGATCGCCCAATTGCACCGCGCCAAACCGCAAGCCGGTAAAGCCGAAGCTGCCTGTCGGCCCGACCTTTTGGTCATCCGCGCCAAAATAGCTGGGCGAAACGCCCGCGCCACCTGTGACAGAGAAAGATAGTGCACGATCCTGCGCGAAAGCGGGCTGCGACAGCAATGCCGCGGCGATGGTGACCGTGGCAACGGCAGAAAATAAAGGTCGCATGATGCCCCCTGATACTTGAAAAACGACTCACCCGATCTGGGCATAATGCCCAGTTAGTGCGTTTTCAGTTGATTTGCAGCCGTCATGACCAGGATTCAAAATTTACCTGCGAAACCTTGTTTTTTTGTGACAGAGCGGGCAACACAGCAGCGCAGCAACAGGAAGGCACGATGCAGTTCACAATCGCAATAGATGGCCCGGCAGCCGCGGGCAAGGGAACCATCAGCCGTGCATTGGCGCAGGATCTGGGCGCGGCGCATCTGGATACGGGCCTGCTCTACCGCGCCGTCGGCATGAAAGGCGGCGACCCGGTTGCGGCTGCGCGCAATCTTGCGCCACTGGATCTGGAGCGCGAAGATCTGCGCGGGTTGCAAGCGGCAGAGGCTGCCAGCCGTGTTGCCGTAAACCCTGAAGTGCGCGCGGCGCTGGTTGAATTTCAGCGCGACTTTGCCCGCCGCGCCGGGGGCGCTGTGCTGGACGGGCGCGATATTGGAACCGTGATTTGTCCCAATGCCGAAGTGAAGCTGTTTGTCACCGCCAGCGCCGAGACACGCGCCATGCGCCGCTGGAAAGAAACTGGTGAAGGCAGCTATGATGCGGTGCTGGAGCAAGTCCGCATCCGCGATGCGCGCGACATGGGCCGCGCCGATGCCCCTTTGCGCCCCGCCGATGATGCCGTCGTGCTTGATACGACCGAGTTAAGCATCGAGGACGCCGTGGCGCAGGCCCGCGCAGTCATTCAGGCCCGGCTAGGACGATAGCTGCATATCACTTTCCGCGATACGGTTCCACATATTGCAGCGCCATGTCCCATGGAAAGAAAATCCATGTGTCCTGACTGACTTCGGTGATGAAGCTGTCGACCATATCGCGCCCCAAGGGCTTGGCATAAACAGTTGCGAAATGGGCCTTTGGGAACAGTTTGCGCACCAGTTCAAGTGTTTTGCCGGTATCGACCAGATCGTCGATTACCAGAATACCCTCGCCTTCGTCGCCCATGATCTCGGCTTGCGGGGCTTTTAGGACCACCGCTTCGGCGCGGGTCTGGTTGTCATAGGATTTCACGCTGATCGTATCGACCACGCGAATATCCAACTCGCGCGCAATAATCATTGCAGGCGCAAGCCCGCCGCGCGTGATGGCGACCACCGCCCGCCATTGCCCGCCGCCCGGACCCTGTTGCTCCAGCCTCCAGGCAAGGGCGCGGCTGTCGCGGTGAATCTGGTCCCAGCTAATATGAAACCCTTTTTCATGTGGCAGGCGGTCGGTCATGCTCAGGCGTCCTTCTTGCCGGTGACGACATCAATATCGGGCGCATCCACAGCCTTCATGCCGACGACATGATAACCCGCGTCCACATGCAAGTTTTCACCGGTTGTGCCGGACCCAAGGTCTGACAGCAGGTAAAGTGCCGCCTTGCCGACCTCTTCCTGCGTGACATTGCGCCGCAAGGGAGAGTTCAACTCGTTCCATTTCATGATGTAGCGGAAATCGCCAATGCCCGAGGCGGCAAGCGTTTTGATCGGCCCCGCGCTGATCGCGTTGCAGCGGATGCCGTCTTTGCCCAAGTCTTCGGCGATATATTTGACCGACGCTTCCAATGCTGCCTTGGCCACGCCCATCACGTTGTAATGCGGCATGACCTGTTCGGCCCCGTAATATGTCATGGTCAGCAGGCTGCCGCCCTCGTTCATGATCCGCGCAGCGCGCTGGCATACGGCCGTGAAGGAATAGACCGAGATGTCCATCGTCATGTTGAAATTGTCGCGGCTGGTATCGACATAGCGGCCGCGCAACTCGTTCTTGTCGGAAAACCCGATTGCATGCACAACGAAATCAATCTTGCCCCACAGTGCTTCCAGATCGGCAAAAAGCTGATCAAGCGAAGCCATGTTGCTGACATCACACTCAAAGATTTGCGGTGGACCCAACCGCTCGGCCAGGGGCAAAACGCGTTTTTTCAAGGCCTCGCCCTGATACGAGAAGGCCAGTTCTGCGCCGTGCTCGGCCAGCGCCTTGGCGATCCCCCATGCGATGGATTTGTCATTCGCAAGGCCCATGATCAGACCACGCTTGCCGTTCATCAAACCGCTCATTGTTATTCTACCCCAAAATTCCACTAACTTGTTCTATTCCAAGCCATGAATGACCGCAAGATTGTCTGGGGCGAAACAACTGCCCTGCGCATGTCGCTTTTATAAGATTGCGTGCTACAGTCCATTGAAAGCGGGGTTGCGTCGTTCGAAAGAATTGTTAACACGTGTTGCAGGCTTATGTATGCGTAGGTGTGCGGGGACAGGGTGTTGGAGATTAGTCTAAAGCCTGTCGACCGTGTCGAGATGAGTTGGAGGGGATTTGAGCGAGCGCGATGGAATATTTGTTGGGCAAGACCCTTTCGAGATCGTGAGGCGCTGGCTTGGCGAAGCCGAGTTGTCAGAACCAAACGACCCGAATGCGATCGCGCTATCAACAGTTGATAGCGCTGGCATGCCCAATGTACGCATGGTGCTGTTGAAGGATGTCGCCCCTGACGGCTTTACATTCTATACCAATTTCGAAAGCGCCAAGGCTCAGGAGCTTGCACATAACAGCCAAGCCGCTTTCGTGTTGCATTGGAAGTCCTTGCGTCGTCAGGTCCGTGTGCGTGGGCATGTCAGCAAGGTTGAGGACGCGGAGGCAGATGCCTATTTCGCGTCGCGTTCGTTGAAAAGCCGCTTGGGGGCTTGGGCTTCGCGGCAGTCGCGGCCCTTGGGATCGCGTGCCGAGTTGATGGCCGAGGTGGCGCGCCAGACCGCGCGTCATGGCACCAACCCCGCGCGGCCCCCACATTGGGGTGGGTACAAGATTACCCCGGTGGAAATAGAGTTCTGGGCAGATGGTGCGTTTCGATTGCACGACCGATATTGCTGGCGTAAGGCGCCATCTGCTACGAGTTGGGATGTGACAAGGTTGTCGCCCTAATACAATGCTATTGAAGTAAACGCGTCGGTTTCTGTGTTCATGGTGTAAACTGAAAGAGCGGGGGTCTGCGATCAGGCGGATCATCCCAGAACAGGCGAGACAGGTATAATGGACTCTGATGAAAGCCCCGTTGAAACCTTCGCGGGAGTGGTCAAATGGTTTGACCCGGCGAAAGGATTTGGCTTCATCTTATCAGATGACGCAGAGTCGGACATTTTGCTGCATGCGAATGCGCTGCGAAATTTCGGCCTGAGTTCCATCTGCGACCGCGCACGCATCCGTGTCACTGTGCATAGCACAGCGCGTGGCTTGCAGACCCACGAAGTGTTGGAAGTGTTGCCGCCAGAGGACGAAGTCGCCTCGCTAGAAGAGATGGACCAACCCGGCCCGGTGATTGATACATCAATTCCCATCGAGCCCGGCCGCGTGAAATGGTTTGACAAGGTCAAGGGGTTTGGCTTTGCGAATGTGTTTGGCAAGTCGGAAGACGTGTTTATTCACATGGAGACGCTGCGCCGTACTGGGATGGCGGACTTGCAACCCGGCGAGGCCATTGCGCTGCGCGCTGTTGAGGGCGAGCGGGGACGCATGGCCGTGTCGATAGAGCCGTGGGAATCCGGTATCGCTGCGGAAGGGTCTGATTCTGGGATAGTCGAGGAATGATGCGCATGCTCCACATTTTGCTTGCTGCATTGGTGATGTCCTTTGCGACAAGCGCTGCATATGCGTCTTGTGCCGAGGGGCATGTCGATCTGCGGGGCTCGTGGGGGCAGGCGCGCTTCTCGGTTGAAATCGTGGATACCGAAGAAACCCGCGCACAGGGACTGATGCACCGCGAACATCTGCCCCGCACTGCGGGGATGCTGTTCATCTACGATGCCCCGACAGAACCCGCATTCTGGATGCGCAACACGCTGATTCCACTGGACATGATTTTCGTGGACCCGACAGGGCAGGTGACGCGCATCCATCCAGATGCAATTCCGCATGACACGACCCCCATTCCGGGTGGCCCGAACGTGCTGATGGTGTTGGAAATCAATGGCGGGCTGTCCCAAATGCTGGGACTGACCGAAGGCAGCGAGATGCGTCATCCGCGCCTTGACCAAGACACAGCGCTTTGGCCATGCGAATGATGATAATTCTTTTGCATAAACGTCAATTCGCTCTTTTCTCGGTCCGACATCCCCGCTAAAGAAGCGCTGTGTCGGGGCGTGGCGCAGCTTGGTAGCGCGACGGTTTTGGGTACCGTAGGTCGTAGGTTCGAATCCTATCGCCCCGACCATTTTTCAATCAGCCGCTCTCTGTGCGACATACTGCCTGCGGTGATGATATCAGGTTGTATTCCTGCCAGCAGCGCCTATCTATGCTTTGTATGGTTGGGGAGTATGACATGCCAAAACTGATAAAGCTCTACATCCAGCAAGTCATTATCGGGTTTGGCTTGTCCGCAGCGTTCACAGCAATCTTGGTTTATTTCGATATTGCTAACTTGCAGCGCCTTTTGCTGGGGTCCAGCGACGGGTTGCTTGGTCTGTTCCTGATCTTCTTCTTCAACGGTCTAGTGTTCGCGGGCGTTCAGTTCGCGATCCGCATCATGCGGATGGGCTATGAAGACGATGATGATGACGATGATGACCGCGGTATGCCGATCCGGACTGGTGAGTTGATACCAATCCGCATCTCGACCCGTGACCGTTCAGGTATGCGGTGAAGGCGGCAGGCCCGCAGCAACCGTGGTGGCGTGAATTTCCCGAGAGCCTGAGTATTCAGGTGGGCGCCAGATAACAAGGCCAGGACCCTGTCAGAGCCAGCTCCCTCGGATGTGCTTATCGGCCACTGGAAAAGGGCCACACACGTGAAGAGCAGCACCTGCCTGTCTGATAGATAGGATGCGCCGCGCAGGCATTCAAGATTATTCGGATGCTTGACGTAAGTTCATGGTACGTTCATGCTGCAAGGCATGCAGAATATCTTGTCAGACAAAACAACATTGGCGCCGGGCATGGTTTTGGCGCGCGGCGTAAGCCGTTGCCTCAGCTCGCTTGGCTTTGCGCCACTGACCGAATTTGTCCCGGTGCGAGGGCTGCGCGTTGATGTGATAGCCCTTGGACCAAAGGGTGAAATCTGGGTGATCGAATGCAAATCAAGCCGCAGCGATTTCACGTCCGACCAGAAATGGCAGGGCTATCTGGACTGGTGCGACAGATTTTTCTGGGCGGTTGATCCCAGCTTTCCGACCGAGATTTTGCCGGGTGATGCGGGTCTGATGCTCGGCGACGGGTATGGTGCGGAAATCCTGCGGATGCCAGAGGCAGCGCCCCTAGCGGCTGCGCGGCGCAAGGCCGTTACTCAGGGATTCGCCCGGCAGGCCGCGCTGCGGCTGGCACGGCTTCATGACCCGAATGTCAATCTGGCGGATTTTTAGGGTTTTTCTCACCTGAGCAAACACCCAGCGCCCATGAAAAAGCCCGGCACATTGGCCGGGCTTTTGCGTAACATGTGCATGCGTTGGGTTATTCGCCAAGCTGCTCGCTCAGTTCCGTAAACGCGGCGGTGAACCCGATGAGGGACATGTTCAGGTCAACCACCTGATCGGGCGCTGCAACTGGCACAAGCGACCATGTTGCGACTGCGCCCCGGCGAAATGCATCAACTTCTTCAGCGGTGAAGCCGACACGCGCGATGCATCCGATTGCTGTGCAGAAGGTGAACGGGTAGCGCTTTGCATCCCCGTCATCGACCTGCATCACAAGCTGTGCTGTCAGCAGGGTATCAAGCGGGGTGAGAATTGTCGCACCCGCTGCGGCTTCTTGCCCCGGTGGCAGTGGAAAGACTGTTATCTCAGCCGTTGCATTCCCTTCGCCATCGCGCAGAAGCTGGTACATCTGGCAAGGGTCTTGCTCGTCCTCGACGCGCACGCAGACCAGTTCCCAATCGTCGTGGGTGTTGCCGACATAGCTTTCATCACCAGCGTCTTGGCCGATGACTTCGCCGGTAGACAAGCCTGCCATGGGCGAGTCTGTCGCTTCCTGTGCATACAGGCTTCCAGCTGCGAGAGAGAAGGCCGTTGCGACCATGGTTGTTCTAAAGATCTCGACAATCCTTTGTGCCATTCTGCTTCCTTATGGTGCTGGTCAGAGTTGCGGGTTTGGTAGCATGTGTCTTGTCAAAAGTCAGGGGGAAAATCCGAGCGACAAAACATTTGAATATGCGTGACCTTACTGCGTTCAGATTGTCGGTACGCTGAAGCAGTGGTTCGTTTCTGTCATGGCAGGAGTTTGCAAGACGTGTGAACACTCACATAAAACAGGGGCCCAAAGGCCCCTATTTTGGTAATTTTTTTATAGCTCCCTGTCGGACCGGCCGACGAATTGGTGGGAAGTTAGGATTAAATCGCACGCCCGTCAACAAGAATCTAATCTGGAATTTTCGGCATGTCATGGTTGCGTTTACACAAGTTGACACAGACCGCGCCATATACGCTTGTGCGCAAAAAAATGCTGCGCCAGCAGGCGCAGCTAGTCTGACAGGGAGGAAACGCAGCAGGCACAATAGCGACCCCTGCGTCCATCCGACTTTAGGTAGTAATCGTTAAGATTCGCTTTCCAAGCGGGGCGGCCATGTTCTAGATTTGCGCAGCACACAGACCATGCCATGTGTTTTGAAGTGAAAGGGTTTTTCAGTATGTCGATTTCAGAGGATGCAATCTTTGTGGGTGGCGGGGGCGAGGCACAGAATACGCCGCAGCTTTTGCATTTGGGGTATGGCAACCGGCATGGGTTGATCGCGGGTGCGACAGGTACCGGCAAGACCATCACCATGCAGATTCTGGCCGAAGAGTTCTCTGCCGCCGGTGTTCCGGTGTTCTTGACAGATATCAAGGGCGATGTGGGCGGCATGGCCATGCCCGGCACCCCGCGCGGCGGCTTGGAACGGCGCGCGGAAACAATCGGGCTGGCGGGGTATGGTTATGTCGAAAGCCCGGTCATCTTTTGGGATTTCTTCGGCGAGCACGGCCATCCGGTGCGCGCCACGATTGCCGAAGTGGGGCCGCTGTTGCTGTCACGTATGCTGGACCTGACCGAGGCGCAGGAAGGTGTGATTAATGTGGCCTTTCGCATTTCCGATGATGAAGGATTGCCAATCCTTGATCTGAAAGACCTGCGCGCGATCCTGAATTTTCTGGGCGAGAACCAGCGCGAGATTTCGGTTCAATACGGCAATGTCACAACGCAAAGTATCGGCGCTATCCAGCGCAAGCTGTTGGTGCTGGAAAATCAGGGTGCGGCGCACTTTTTCTCGGAACCGGCATTGCAATTGGCTGATTTCATGCGCATTGCCCCCGATGGGCGCGGCTATGTCAGCATATTGCATGCCGAGCGGTTGATGCGCACACCGCAGCTATACGCAACATTCCTGCTTTGGCTTTTGTCGCAACTGTTCGAAGAATTGCCAGAGGTCGGCAACCCCGACAAGCCTGTGCTGGTGTTCTTTTTCGACGAGGCGCATCTGTTGTTCAACAATGCCCCGCGTGCGCTGGTGGAAAAGGTTGAACGCGTGGCGCGGCTGATCCGGTCCAAGGGGGTCGGGGTCTATTTTGTGACGCAAAACCCCGATGATGTGCCTGATACAGTGCTGGGCCAGTTGGGCAACCGCGTGCAACACGCCCTGCGCGCCTTTACTGCGCGCGACCAACAGGCGTTGCGCCGCGCCGCGCAAACCTACCGCCCGAACCCGCGTTTCGATATTGGCGATGCAATCCGCGATGTGGGCGTGGGCGAGGCTGTGACCTCGTTTCTGGAAGATAAGGGCAATCCCGGCATGGCCGAACGCACGCTGATCCGGCCACCTGCGTCATTGATGGGCCCGATCGAGGATGGCGCGCGCCAGATGTTGATGCTGCGCTCACCCGTTGCGGGCAAATATGAAAAGATCATCGACAGCGACAGTGCGCATGAAATGCTGGCGCGCCGTGCCGAAGCCGCAGCGAAAGAAGCAGAACTCGCCTTGCAAAAGGTCGCAGCAGAGAAAGAGCGCGAGTTTACCGCTGCACGCCGTTATGAGCCGCCCGCTCGCAAAGCCAGTCGCGCCGCCCCAACCCGCAGCCCGGCGCGGCGCGGGGATACGCCAGTTGACGCTTTTGCGAAATCAATGGCGCGTCAATTGGGCAGTCGTACAGGGCAGGCACTTATGCGCGGCGTGCTTGGGGGGCTTCTAAAGGGACGCTGAGCGCTTGAGGCGGCACGCATTTGCCTGTAGAGGCTTGCGCCTGAACACAAGGCGGAGTGCGCACGCATGAAATTTCTAGATCTTGCCAAGGTCCAAATCCGCTCTGGCGGGGGTGGGTCCGGATGCGTGTCGTTCCGGCGCGAAAAATTCATCGAATATGGTGGGCCTGATGGCGGAGACGGGGGCCGGGGGGGCGATGTCTGGGCCGAAGTGGTCGATGGGCTGAACACGCTGATCGACTTTCGCTTTCAGCAGCATTTCTTCGCCAATTCTGGCCAGCCCGGCATGGGGCAGGGCCGCACAGGCAAGGACGGGTCCACTGTCACATTGCGTGTCCCCGTGGGGACCGAGATCCTGGATGAGGATCAGGAAACTGTCATTGCCGATCTGACCGAAGTGGGCCAGCGCGTGTTGCTGGCCAAGGGGGGCAATGGCGGCTGGGGCAATCTACAGTTCAAATCCTCCACCAATCAGGCCCCGCGCCGCGCCAATGCCGGCCAGCCGGGGGTAGAGCGTGTCATCTGGCTGCGCTTGAAGCTGATCGCGGATGCCGGGCTTGCGGGCCTGCCAAATGCAGGCAAATCCACCTTTCTTGCGGCCACATCGAATGCACGCCCCAAGATTGCCGATTATCCGTTCACCACGCTGCACCCCAATCTTGGGGTCGTGGGCGTGGATGCGCGTGAGTTTGTCATGGCCGATATTCCCGGCCTGATTGAGGGCGCAAGCGAGGGGCGTGGCCTTGGCGACCAGTTTCTGGGCCATGTGGAGCGGTGCTCGGTGTTGTTGCAGCTTGTCGATGGCACATCCGAAGATGTGGCTGAGGATTGGCGCATCATTGACCATGAACTTGACGCCTATTCGCATGACGTGGCCATCAAGCCGCGCATCGTTGCGCTGAATAAAATCGATGCGCTGGATGAAGAAGAGCGCGCCGAGAAGAAGGCCGCGCTGGAACAGATCAGCGGGCGACCGGTGTATATGATTTCAGCGGTTTCGGGCGAAGGGATGCAGACCGTGCTGCGCGCGCTTCTGGCGCGGATCGACAAGTCGAAACCCAGTGTCGAGGATGACGGGCCATGGCAACCCTGACTGCTGCCAGCGCGCTGACACAGGCGCGCCGGGTTGTCATCAAGATCGGCTCTGCACTGCTGGTTGAGCAGGGCCGATTGCGGGCTGACTGGTTGCGCAGTCTGGCCGATGATGTGGCCAGTTTGCGCGCAGGCGGGGCGGATGTGGTGATCGTGTCTTCCGGGTCCATCGCGCTGGGGCGGGGGGCGCTGCGATTGCAAAGCGGCCCATTGGCGTTGGAGCAAAGTCAGGCTGCGGCATCGGTTGGCCAAATCCGTCTGGCGCGGGCCTATGAAGAAGCGCTGACCCCGCATCAAATTTCCACAGGCCAGATCCTGTTGACACTGGATGACACCCATGACCGCCGCCGCTACCTGAATATCCGCGCGACATTGGCCACATTGCTGGGGCTTGGTGTTGTGCCTATTGTCAACGAGAACGATACAATCGCCACAGATGAAATCCGATATGGCGACAATGACAGGCTGGCCGCGCAAGTGGCTGTGACCATTGGCGCTGATCTTCTGGTGCTTCTGTCCGATGTGGATGGGCTGTATACCGGCAACCCGCAGACCGACCCCGAGGCGCGCCATTTCACACAAGTGGACCACATCACCCCCGAGATAGAGGCAATGGCCGGTGCGCCGACGTCCAGCCTGTCCAAAGGGGGCATGAAAACCAAGGTACTGGCCGCCAAGACGGCGGTCGGGGCAGGTTGCGCCATGGTCATTGCGGCAGGCGCTGCACTGCACCCGCTGAAGCAGTTGAAAGACGGCGCGCGTGCAACCTTGTTTCTGGCGCAGGGCGACCCGCGTTCGGCCCGCAAGCGCTGGATCGCGGCGATGAAGGCCAAAGGCGTGCTACATGTCGATGCAGGTGCTGTGCGCGCCTTGGCGCAGGGAAAATCCTTGCTGCCGGCAGGGGTTACCGATGTAGAGGGGCAGTTCCAACGCGGTGATCCTGTTGCTATCATGGGGCCGGACGGGGCATTGGGCGTGGGGCTTGCAGGCTATGACAGCACAGAGGCCGCTTTGATCGCGGGCCACCAGTCGCGCGAGATTGCAGAGATACTGAACTATCCGGGCCGTGTGGCCCTTATTCACCGGGATGAGATGGCGCTATGACGGAAATCAGCCAAGAGATGATGGATATGGGCCGCCGCGCCCGCGCAGCCGCACAGGTGTTGTCAACCAGCCCGTCGGCGTCCAAGACCCGCGCACTGGAACACGCAGCGACCGCATTGTGGGACATGCGCAGGGATGTTCTGGCCGCAAATGCGCAAGACATGGCGGCGGCGCGCACCAAGGGTCTGTCGCGCGCGATGGTTGACCGGCTGATGCTGGATGAACCCCGTTTGCAAGGCATTTGTCAGGCGCTGCGCGATGTGGCCGCACAGGCCGATCCCGTCGGCCAGATCATCACTGAATGGGACCGGCCTTCGGGGCTGCATATCCAGCGGGTGCGCACGCCGTTGGGTGTGATCGGCGTGATTTATGAATCGCGCCCCAATGTGACAGCAGATGCCGGCGCGCTGTGCCTGAAAGCGGGCAATGCCGTGATCTTGCGCGGTGGGTCTGAATCGTTTCATTCCAGCCGTGCGATTCATGGCGCGCTGGTCGCCGGATTGCGCGCGGCTGATTTGCCCGAAGATGCGATTCAACTTGTTCAGACCACGGACCGCGCGGCTGTTGGTGACATGCTGCGGATGGTTGAATTTATCGATGTGATCGTGCCGCGTGGCGGCAAAGGGCTGGTCGGGCTGGTTCAACGCGAAGCGCGCGTGCCGGTTTTCGCGCATCTGGAAGGGATTTGTCACATCTATGTCGATGCCAGTGCTGATGCGGACAAGGCCCGCCGCGTGGTGGTCAATGCCAAGACGCGGCGCACCGGGATTTGCGGTGCTGCGGAATGCCTGTTGCTCCACCGCGATCTGGTCGAGGGGCTTGGCGCACAGATCATTGCCGATCTGGTGGCGGCGGGTGTCGAGATGCGTGTGGGCGAGGGCTTGCAGCATTTGCCCGGCACTGTGCCCGCAAGCCCTGATGATTTCGGGCGCGAGTATCTGGACATGATTATGGCGGCAGCAGTGGTCGAGGATGTGGAGGGCGCGATGGCGCATATACGCACCCACGGCTCGCAGCATACAGAGGCGGTCATTGCCGAGGATGCGGGTATAGCCAAGCGCTTCTTCGCCGGGCTGGATTCAGCGATATTGCTGCACAATGCCTCGACCCAGTTTGCCGATGGGGGTGAATTCGGGCTGGGTGCGGAAATCGGCATTGCCACAGGCAAGATGCATGCGCGCGGACCTGTCGGGGCAGAGCAACTGACCAGCTTCAAATATCTGGTGACCGGCGACGGGACTGTGCGCGCCTGAGGTCAGCTTAAAGCCCAGACGCGCGCAACGTCAGACCCGTTCCGTTGGCACGGTGAAACTGTCCAGCACCGCGCTCAGGTCTGTGTCGTTAACGGTGCTTTGCGCGTCGATGCGCGCCACAAGTCCGCGCGTCTTGTCCTCGACCACCTCTGCCACGCGCGCGTTAAGGTCGTGTTCCTTGAATGCGGCGTCGAGCACGCGGGTGATTGCCAGACGCCGCAGATCGGGTTTGAACACTTTGCCAACGGCGGTTTTGGGCAACTCATCCAGAATTTCGATATGTTTCGGGATGGCGGCGCGCTCTGACAAAAGGGGCGTTACATGCTCTAGCAGCGCCTCTGGTGTCGCGGTGGCACCTGACACGAGTTCTACATAGGCGCAGGGCAATTCGCCCGCACGCGCATCCGGCTGGCCAATTGCCCCGGCAAAGCCGACCTCGGGGTGGTTGAGCAAGGCCTCTTCAATCTCGGCGGGATCAATATTGTGGCCCCCGCGAATGATCAGATCCTTTTGTCTGCCAGTGATCCACAGATAGCCGTCTTCATCCATGCGCCCTAGATCACCGGTGCGCAAGAAGTGGCCGTCCACATACAGATCATGGTTCTTGCTGTCGTCAGTATAGGTTGGGGGTGTGACGCCGGGATTGCTGATGCAGATTTCACCGACCTCATTCGTTGCACATTCCACCATGTCGCCGTTGCTGGCCCGCAAAATGCGCACTTCGGTATAGGGCAGAGGCAGCCCGACAGACCCGATCTTCTTCATGCCGTCCACAGGGTTGCAGGACACAAGGCAGGTGGCTTCGGTCAGCCCGTATCCTTCGGCGATTTGCACGCCGGTCGCCTGTTCGAAGCGCTTATACGTCTCTCGCGGCAGCGCGGCGGAACCGGAAATCCCGGTGCGCAGGGTCTTGATATCGGCATCGACCTTGCGCTGCATCAGCGCGGACAGGGCTGTGGGCACGGTAATCATGAACGTGACGCCCCAACGCTCGATCAGTTTCCAGAAATTGTCGAATACACCGTCCCCGCGATAACCTTGCGGGGTGGGAAAGACCACATGCGCGCCCGACATGATGCAGCACATCAGGATCGGATAGGCGGCAAAAACATGAAACAACGGCAGCGGGCAGAGCAGGACATCTTTTTCGTTGAACAGCAGTTCTGCGCCCAACCATCCGTTATAGATCATCCCCGCATAGCGATGCTGGGCCATCTTGGGCATTCCGGTGGTGCCGCCTGTGTGGAAATAGGCGGCCAGCCGGTCGGTTTTCGGTGCCTCGAATATCAGGGCGCCAGCCGGTTGAAGGTGCAGTTCGCGGTGGAAATCCAGCACGATTGCATGGTGGTTGTGCGAATTTTTTGGCCGGATGAAGGGCACAACCCAGCTTTTCGGCGGGCTGAGATGGGGCAGCATGTCCAGTTCCAGCACTGTCTGCACATCTGGGGCCTGTGCAACCGCCTGCGCCACTTTCTGCGCCACATCTGTTTTCGGGAAGGCGCGCAATGTGACTACGACCTTCGCACCCGTTTCACGCAAAAGCGCGGCAATCTTGTCAGGTTCCAGCAGTGGATTGATCGGGGATACGCGCCCTGCGGTCATGCCCCCCAGCAGCGTGATCGCGGTTTCATTCAGTGTGGGAAGGATATAGGCGACGCTGTCGTCCTCGCCAATCCCGAGGGAGTGGAACAGATTAGCCGCCTGCGTCACACGCGACAGCAACATCTCCCATGTCAGCGTCTGGGCTTTTGCGCCGGGGGTGGCGAACATTTGAAAGCTGATGGCGTTGCGCGCGCCATGCCGCGCCGCCGCCTGCTGTAGCGCCTGATAGACAGAGACGGGCAAATCACGCGCGTCCCAACTGCTCTGCGCTTCGATCTTTCGCAGGTCGTCGTTGGTCTTGAATACTCGCATGATGTGCCTCCTTTGCCTTGCGTCTTAGCAGAGCATTGTTCTGCAAAACGCGCAAGTCAAAGGCGGGGCGGCATGGATCAGATGGGCGTGTCCCTGCGGGTTCCTGCGCACAAAGGCTTAGCCCTCGCGCGGGCGCATCGCCAGCCAGATCAGCGCAGAACCTGCCAGAACAAGGAAAGGCAGCATCGCCATATTGACCAGTTGCCAGCCCGTCTCTGCTGTGCCGCCAGAGCAGTTCATCAATGTGCCCGAACTGAGCGAGGCAACGAACACCCCGCCAAAGACGATCATGTCATTCATGCCCTGCACCCGCCCGCGTTCCTCGGGGGAATGAGAGGCTGTCAGCATGGTGGTGGCCCCGATAAAGCCGAAATTCCAGCCCACACCCAGCAGGATCAGGGCGATATAGAATTGCTCCAGCTCCACCCCGGTCATCGCAACCGCACCCGAGGCGGCAAGAATGACAAGCCCGGTGCCGACAATGGCACGCGCCCCAAACCGCGCAATCAGATGGCCGGTGAAGAAGGATGGCGCATACATCGCCAGAACATGGGCCGACACGATATTGGCCGCATCAGAGGTGGCAAACCCGCAGCCGACCACCGCCAGCGGGGTCGAGGTCATGACCAAATTCATCAGCGCATAGGCGACGGTGCCGCAGATCACAGCCACGGCGATGACAGGCACGGTCAGCAATTCTCTGCGCGAGCGGCCCGCAAGGCTGGTGCTGGTGGGTTTGGGGGGCGTCGGGATATCCAGCGCGCTCAGCAGGGCCATGCCTGCGATATTCAGCACGATCACGGTCAGATAGGTTGCCAGAAACGGCACCGGCATGGCATCGGTTGTCAGCGATACCAGTTGCGGGCCGAAAACCGCCGACAAAAGCCCGCCTGCCATGACATAGGAAATCGCCTTGGGGCGGAATTCGGGGGTGGCAGTGTCGGTGGCGGCAAAGCGGTAAAACCCGTTCGCCGACATGTAAGTGCCTGTGATGAAAGAGCCAAGCAGGAACAACGGAAACGAATTGAGCATCAGCGCATAGGCCGAAATGGCCGCGCCCACAGCGCCCGCGCCGCACGCCACCCAGAAACCCGCACGCCGCCCGTAAGCCTGCATGAAACTGGACAGCGGCGTGGCCGCCGCCATTGACCCCAGCACGATCAGCGAGATGGGCAAAGTCGCCCAGCACGGGTTGGAGGCCAGCATCTGCCCCGCCAGCCCGCCAATGATGAATAGGATCGGCAACTGCGCGCCCACCACGGCTTGCGCCGCGACAAGGACCATCACGTTGCGCTTGGCGCGGGTGTTATCGGGGGTTGCAACTGTATCACTCATGCGCGCAGGATTAGACGGATTGGATGACTTGGGAAAGGGGTCTTTTACATGTGCAGCAAAACGGCGCAATCCTGATGGTCGGGCGTATTCTGACAACAGAGGATTGCATGGACGAAGGGGCCGCATGGCTGGCGCAGGCAGAGCCGCGATTTGCTCATGCCCTCAGCCTGACAGGCGCGCCGCCATTGCGGCGCAGGCCGGATGGATTTGCGCATCTACTATCTGCCATTGTCAGCCAGCAGGTCAGCACACACGCCGCCCGTGCCATCTGGGGGCGGATGGAAGGGGCAGGGCTGACCACCCCCGAGGCTGTGCTGGCTGCGGATGATGAGAGCCTGCGCGCGCCCGGCCTCTCGATGCAGAAAATGCGCTATGCACGTGCTCTGGCCGCAGCGGGCATAGATTTTGACGCATTGCGCGACCTGCCGGACGAAGACATTACCCGCATCCTGACCGAGGTGCCGGGTATCGGGCGCTGGACCGCCGAGATTTACGCCATGTTCAGCCTTGGCCGCTCCGATGTGTTTGCGCCCGCCGATCTGGCGTTGCAGGAATCCGCCAAGCGGCTGTTCGATCTGCCCGACCGCCCGCGCGAGGCTGCGTTGCGCCGCATGGCGACCGAGTGGTCGCCATGGCGCACAGTTGCGGCGGGCATATTGTGGGCATATTACCGCGTTGAAACCGACAGGGAAGGAATCACATGACACGCGTGCTGCACTCTGACCGCCGGGGGCCTGTTTCCGGGGGCAAGGCGAAATCTGCCGTGGTATTCGTGCACGGCTACGGCGCGGATGGCGCGGATCTGCTGGGGCTGGCTGACCCGCTTGGCCCGCATTTGCCCGACACAGCTTTCTTCTCACCCAACGCGCCCGAGAAATGCACGGGCAATCCTTTTGGGTATCAGTGGTTCCCGATTCCGTGGCTGGATGGGTCCAGTGAAGAGCAAGCGCTTGCAGGGCTTGAAGCCTCCGCAGTCGATCTGAACGCTTTTCTGGACATGATTTTGGCGGATGAGGGGCTGACCCCGGATCGTCTGGCGCTGGTGGGGTTTTCGCAAGGCACGATGATGAGCCTGCATATCGCACCGCGCCGCGCAACACCGCTGGCAGGGCTGGTCGGGTTTTCGGGACGCTTGATGGTGCCAGAGCGGCTGGAGGCCGAGACCGTCTCCAAGTTGCCAATCCTTTTGATCCATGGCGATCAGGATGATGTCGTGCCCCTTGCGAGTATGCCCGAAGCGGCTGACGCCTTGGTTGCGACAGGGTTTGAAATCTATAGCCATATCTCTAAAGGGACAGCGCATGGCATCGCCCATGACGGGCTGTCGCTGGCATTGTCTTTCTTGCGCGAGAAGCTGCCGGGCTGAGTTTTAGCCATTCTTATGCGCTATTGCAGTCGCCAACCCGCCACTGGTGCCAGATACCTAAGATGGGGCAGGGGGGCCGCGCTGATGTCTTCATCGCGGCCCCCCTGCATAATATTGTGTTAGCTACCCACCCGTATGCCGGAAATATTGCCCAGAATACCGAAAACGCTGAGCAACCACAGAATGACTGCAATCACGACGACAGCGTTCAGGATGGATTTGATCTTGCGATCCATAGGGATGTAGGTGTTCACCAGCCACAGCAGAACGCCGACAACGATCAGTGTGATAATCAGATTGAGTAGGGGCATGTCCAGTATCCTTGAGGCGTGAAACTTGCGCAGCGTCAGCGCACTTCGCGGCGTCTGACCTTGCAGAGGGAGAGAACTCCCTACAGCCAATGTTTTGTGTCGACACTGATTGACGTTAGCGACCAAGGCGCGGGACATCTTAAAGTCGGCAGACTGATCTGCATCAGCAGCACAATGCACGATCTGATCTAACAATAGGTGTAGCTAGGCGGCTGATTCCGTCCTAGACGGCTGCCCGGTTCACAAGCGTTTGGTCCCACAACATCAGATTTCATATAAAGGATGCATTGCATGTCCAGATTGGATTATTTCCATCAGGGAGGAACCCCGTTCGACGGCTTCCTTTACGCTGAACTTGGTCAGGACCGAGACGGAAATACAGTCAGCGTCCTGTCGGCGCTGGCGCGTCTTGGGCGCGACCCGTGGGACGAGGCCGCGGACCTGTCAGCGCTGTCGAGCGAGGGCGCACGCAAGCGCCTGGCGGGCACTTTGGGCCGGTTTCAAGATGTCCCCGCATACGGACAGGATTCGGGCGCGACCATTATGCGGCTGGTCGCCTTGCTGCCATCAGCCTCCAATCAAAAAGCCAGCACGGGCACGGACCTGACGTCGCGTGTGAAAGCGTTGGGCTTCGGCCCAGTCTTCGCTGTGCTGACCTTGATCTGGTTTCTCGTGCAGACCTTTGTCATTGGGTCAGATGGCAGCGGTGACTAGCGCCATGACTTTGCAAGACCGACACAAATCTGACCAAGACAGCGCCTTGTCGGACCATCTGTGGCATCTTGAAGAAATGCGTTGGACCACAGGTCGGGACACCGCTGTGGCGGTGCGGGACGCAAGCGCGACGGCAATTCATCCCGACCTGCTTGAGAGCAATGAGATATGGCAGTGTCGCCCCGCCGATACCGTGTGGCGAATGGTCAAGATCGACACCCGCGCGATCAAGCTTCAGGGTGTCGTGGCCATGCTGACCTATCGTATCCGTGCCGAGAAAGCCGATGCCCCGATCTATCATGCCATATGTGCGTCAACCTGGCTCGATGACGCGGGAACTTGGCAAAGGCTGTCACACCATCACACGCCACTTGCATAAAGCTGTGACAGCGCGCTGCGGAATGCCGATCTGGGTGATGGTGTGACAGCCTTCGCCGCAGCCGTGGTCTGGAGGTCCAGTCCGTGTTCAGCGTCGCGTTGCATCACGCAGCAACAGCGCGCCGCCCGCGATAACCCCGGCGATACCAGACAGCAGGTACCACATCGTGTTGTTGGTGTAGCGGCCTGTCAGGACCTCGGATAACTGCTCGATCGGGGCGTTCGATGCGCGCCACGCAAAGACCAGCAGAACCACGCCAAGGATGAGTAGAACAAGACCGACAATGCGGGACTGGGACATTGTGTTTCCTTTATGGACCGGGCGCATTCACCCAGCCGGAGTGTTGACCTGCACAAAGCGAGCAGACGGCCCGGAAAACCGGACCGCCTTTCTTGCAAGTTTATAGATTAAGAAATCTGGGCTTAGCGAACGATATAAACCACACGACGCTGTTCACGCTCGACCAGAACCCGTGTGCCATTGACATACGCATAATAGTATTCGCTCTCGGGCACTTCGGTCAGAGTTACTTCTTCGGGAATGCCCGCGCCCACAACAATTTCGCCGTCCAGATAGATTGGATCAACCGGGTTTTCCATGACATAGGTTGTGACGCGCTCGCTTGGTGCGGCTGCCGTTCCAAGACCCATGCCGATACCTGCACCGATTACAGCGCCCACCGGGCCACCAAGAAGGCCGCCAGCAATTGCGCCGGTCACGCCGCCGCCGATTGTGGCATCAGGGTTTTTCTCGTATGTGATGGTCTCGACGGCCAACCGCTGGCGGTTTTCATAGATAGGCGCTTCGACCATGGCGGTCAGATAATCGCCCGACGCCCAGCCATTAACCTCGCCAAACGCGACACGGCACCAGTTCGAGGCTTCCAGACAGCCATCGACTGTCACGGCCTGCGATGCCGGGATCACACTCAGGATCTCGTAATTCACGCCCGGCCCTGCGCGCAGGTTCAGGTCTGTGTATGCTGTTGCGGATGTTTCCGCAAAAGCAGACGTGGCGAGAAGCATAGCACTCAGGGTCGCGCCCAATTTGAACGTCATCGACATGTTGTATTCCTTCATTGCAATCCAAGACCGTCGGTGCAGCATGACCGTCCGGCGCATCGTCAGATGGGCCGTAAGGTGCGTTCCCGATGTCTGGAAAACGAATTTGCGAGCGAGGATTCGTTCGCTTGCTTGCACTGTGCCAGAACCGCGCACCCCGCAGGCTGACGTAAATCAGTATTCGCAGAACTGATCCATGTTGTGACCAGTTTTTTGCAAACAGGCTTATGTGGTGCAAGGCAGTCGCGCCCTGATATGCTGCCCTCCGAGGGGCGAAATGGAACCAGGTCACCACTATTGCGGTTCTGATCGACTTTCTCTCTGGGCGTAGCGGTGCCGCCTCCCAATGACCCCGTGCAAGGACCACAGAATATGGACAAAGACCGCATCAAGGGCAGCGTCAAGCAAGCCAAGGGCGCTGCGAAGGAAACCCTTGGCAAGCTGTCAAATGACCCTGTGTTGCAAGCAAGGGGCAAGTTCAGCAAGCTTGCAGGCAGCATTCAAAAGGCATTTGGCAAGGCCAAGGACAGATTTCGCAAAGGCTGAACCCGGGTCCGAAGGCCTGTTCGGTCGGAAAGAAACGCATGGAAAGGCCGGCCAGACAGCACATCCGCACAAGCAGATCGGCAAGGCGAGGGACGCCCTTAAAAAAGGGGGGGAACTCGTCAACCGAAGGCCCCGCCGCTGTATCCCTCCTGCGGCGGGGTTGTTTACTTTTGTGCGGCGGTGCGACGAAATTCAGCGGCGACGCACGGAATTTCCGCCAGCCAGTATTCCGTTAATCAAGGCAGCCACAGCGGCATGCATTTCTGCTTGCTCGGGGTCTGAAGCGAATTCATGCGCCGCTGCGGCGTCGCGTAAAATTCCGACAATCTCATGTTCTGGCAAGATTTTCCTGTCGTTCAGTGCCAGCAGCAGCGATTCGCAAATTGATAGCGCGGCGGTTCCGGCAATGTCGTTGGAGACGGGCATGTGCGGTGTCGCTTCCTGTTTTAAAAATATGGGCCTGCTCGACGCCGAGCAGTTGGAACGTTCCGCAACACTAGGCGTTATTACAGGTAGGCAACTGATCGAAAGCAGCCTGCACCCTTTCTTTTCAGCAAATCTGTATCCGTCAGCCAAAAGCGGCTGATCTATGGGAGTGGCCGCCATTCTAATGCTTCAAGGACGACTGACGCGAAAACTGTCCGCCTTCGTCACATTGTCGGGGAGCGACCTTGAAATACTTGCCCGTTTTCACAAGCGCCGACGCAGCTTTCTTGTGGGGCATCAATTGATCCACGAAGGACAAAAAAACCAGTCTGCCTTCATCCTTGCCGAAGGTTGGGCCTGTTCCTACAAGATGTTGCCCGATGGCGAGCGTCAGATCGTGGATTTTCAGGTTCCGGGTGATTTTCTGGGCCTGCGCAGCGTGTTGTTTCGCACCACAGATCACAGTGTTGAAGCTGTGACACAGATCGAGGCGTCCGAGGTGCTGGCTTCTGACATTCTTGAAGGGTTCGCCACGGCCCCGCGCCTTGCCACGGCTGTCTTGTGGGCCGCGTCGCGGGATGAGGCAATGGTGGTGGAGCATCTGGTCAATCTGGGCCGCCGTTCAGCGGAAGAGCGTATGGCCCATATCCTGCTGGAGCTTGGGGCACGGCTGCAACTGGTTGGGATCTGCGACAAGACTGGTTTCGACTGCCCGCTGACACAATATCATCTGGCCGATGCGCTGGGGTTGAGTGCGGTACATGTAAACCGTGTCCTGCGCCATTTGCGAGAAGATGGATTGGTTACATTCCAAAAAGGGCGGGTCAGTTTCAAAAACCTTGCCGGGTTGATCGAGCTTGCGGGTTTTGACACCGATTATCTAGATCAGGACGGACCCTTGCTGCGGTGATTTGTCGGGGTGGATTGTTAGAGCGCGCCGCAACGTTCATGTATCAGTGCAGAAAACGGACTGTCCCGCGATCTGGTGCATCGCGCGTGGTTTCGCGACATTCCTTGCAATGTGCGATGTCTATATGTGCTTCACACTCGGCACCGCGCTGCACGATCTGGCCCCCTGCGGAGCTGACAAGGCTCCGAATGCCAAGATTCTCGCTTGCAAAGTAAAGATCGGCTGTGCGCACCCCAAGCTGTTCTGCCTTGCTCAGCCCGTCCAGAAACAGCGCCTTTCCAAAACCCTTCCCCTGATAAGCGTCCTCGACTGAGATGCCGATTTCGGCATGGGCGTCCGCGCCCTTGAAAATCTCAAGCACGCCGATAACACGGCCATCCGCCTCAATGCCCAATACGATATCCGGGCTGGCATGATCCGCGATTGTTTTCAGCGAACTGTTTGGCAAGACAGACATGAATCTGCGCAGCCGTGACGTGCGGCCAAGGCGTTTGTAGTGTTTCGCCAGCGCGCGGCGCCAATCAGCAAGCTTGCCCGGCAGCACATCCGCGCTTGGTGGGATAAGAATACGTGGCATGGGCTATCCTTCTTGATTACCCTGTCATTCTTATCTGGTGCTGCGCTGCAGCATTTGCGAGAGGGGGTGACGATTTGCTGCGATAAAGTCACGGCAAGTTGACGCCAACACAGCGCTACGCCTGCCCGATGCCCTAAAAACAGTCACATGCACCAGATCCATGCGGGGCGGGGCTGAAGCTTTGGGCGGCCCTATTGGGCGTGGGCGCGCGCGAAATGCGCGATCCCGGCAAACTTTGCCGGGCGATCACTCGGATTTTGTGGCGCATGCTCAATCGCGCGGCGCCGAGTGAACTATTGGTCGCAAGATTGTTTCATGAACACATTAACCTGACCTTATGCGACATTTGGTACGATCTAAATACTTGCCAGATTGTTCGCGCTAGATATAGTGCAAGCCATGGAATGCTGTGGCGCAGCATATTCTCGGCCCTGCGGGGCGCGCGCAAGATGCCGCCCCAAGGGCCGCCAGATCGGAGGCGGCACCTGTGGATGGTGATTTCAGATCAGACTTTGTACGCGACCCGGTGGCGCTGCGTCAGTTTCCGGCCTTGGTGCTGAATGCTGATTACAGGCCGCTGTCCTATTACCCGCTGTCGCTTTGGCCGTGGCAGGATGCCGTAAAGGCGGTGTTTCTGGATAGGGTCGATATTCTTGCAGAATACGAGCATGTGGTACGCAGCCAGCGTATGGAAATTCGCGTGCCGTCGGTGGTTGTGCTGCGCGAATATGTCAAACCGCGCAAGCGGGTGGCATTTACCCGCTTTAACCTGTTCCTGCGGGATGAATTCTCTTGCCAGTATTGTGGTGCCAAGAATGATTTGACCTTCGACCATGTCTTGCCGCGCAAATTGGGGGGCGTGACCAGTTGGGAAAACGTTGTTGCGGCCTGCGCGCCTTGCAACCTGCGCAAAGGCTCTAAAACGCTGCGCGAGTCCGGCATGAAGCTGCGCACGCGGCCCATGCGCCCCGAATCCGAGCAGTTGCGCAATCTGGGGCGGCGCTTTCCGCCCAACCATCTGCATGACAGCTGGCTGGACTACCTGTATTGGGATACTGAACTGGATGCATAACCCCAAGTCGGGCGTGCCCACTGGACAGGTGGGGTGTCAGGTTGTAAATGGGGTCATGATAGCGCTAACGAGAGCGCAGCAAGCGCCTTCGGGCAAGAGGTTGTTATGGTTGCACGCGTTATTCCAGTTGAACAATTTGACCTTGTCATCTTTGGCGCGACCGGCGATCTGGCGCGCCGCAAGATATTGCCGGGCCTGTATCGGCGCTGGAAAGAAGGGCAGATCCCGCAAGGCTCTGCGATCATTGGCGCGGCACGCAGCGATTTGGCACGTGCAGATTTCCGCGACATGGTCCGGGCCGCACTGGAAGAATTTCTTGCTCGCAAAGAACTTGTCGAGGATTCCATCGTCTCGTTTCTGGAGATGCTGGACTATGTCAAGGTTGATGCCAAAGGTGATGGCGGCTGGGAACACCTGCACGGCATGATGCGCAAAAATATCGTACGCGCGTTTTATCTGTCGGTGGCGCCTGCGCTGTTCGGTGGCATCGCGCAGCGGTTGCACCAGCGCGGAATTGCGGATCGCAATTCGCGCATCGTAGTGGAAAAGCCATTTGGCAAGAATCTGGAAACCGCACTCGCGCTGAATGCCGCGCTGGCAGCGTATTTCCACGAGGATCAGATTTACCGGATCGACCACTATCTGGGCAAGGAAACAGTCCAGAACCTGATGGCCGTGCGTTTTGCCAATATCCTGTTCGAACCATTGTGGAATTCGCAATTTGTCGACCATGTCCAAATCACAGTCGCCGAGACTGTGGGGGTGGATGGGCGTGGTGAATATTACGATTCGTCCGGTGCAATGCGCGATATGGTGCAAAATCACCTGATGCAGCTTTTGTGCCTGATCGCCATGGAGCCGCCCCACTGCTTTGAACCCGATGCCATGCGCGACGAAAAGCTGAAGGTCATTCGCGCACTTGATCCGCTGAAAGCAGGCGAGTTGGTGCGCGGGCAATATCGCGGGCGCGGGGATGAGGATTATCTGGTTGAGAGCGGCAATCCCGACAGCCTGACCGAGAGTTTCATTGCGATGAAATTGCACATCTCGAACTGGCGCTGGAAGGGCACGCCCTTCTATCTTCGGACAGGCAAACGCTTGAAATCGCGTGTGTCGGAAATCGCTGTCACCTTCAAAGAGCCGCCCCATTCCATCTTTGGCGAGTCGAACCAGTGGCGCGAGAATGTCCTTGTGATCCGGCTTCAGCCTGATGAAGGCATGGATCTGCGGGTCATGATCAAGGAGCCGGGACCGGGCGGGATGCGGTTGAAAGATGTCGCCCTCGACATGAGTTTTGCCGAAGCCTTGGGCAATGATCTGGACATTCCCGACGCGTATGAGCGGCTTATCATGGATGTGATCCGTGGTAACCAGACCCTGTTCATGCGCGGTGACGAGGTCGAGGCAGCTTGGGCGTGGGTCGATCCTGTAATCGACGGGTGGGAGGCGCGCGAAGATCAGCCGGAACCCTACGAGCCGGGATCGACAGGGCCAGAAGGCGCGCTTATGTTGATGCACAAGGATGGACGGCGCTGGCGGGAGATCAGGTGATGGAGTTTCACGAATACCCGGACCGCGAGATGATGATGCTGCGCCTTGCGCAGCGGATTTCATCGGAACTGGGCGAGAGCCTGCGCGCCAATGGCCGCGCCACGCTTTCGGTGCCGGGGGGGACAACGCCGGGGCCGGTCTTTGACACGCTCAGCGGGGTCGATATGGACTGGTCGCAGGTCTGCGTTGTGCTGAATGATGAGCGTTGGGTGGCCGAGGACAATCCGCGGTCGAACACCCGGCTGCTGCGTGAGCGCTTGTTGCGCGCAAAGGCGGCGCCGGCAAAGCTTATCCCGCTGCGGGCCGACACACCCACACCAGAGGAGGCTTTGGACGGGTTGATCAATGGGCTGGTTCCGCATCTGCCGATTTCGGTGTTGCTGTTGGGCATGGGCGAAGACATGCACACGGCCTCGCTCTTTCCGGGTGCGGACAATCTGGAAGCAGCCCTTGCTGCCGATGCGCGCCCCCTGATGGCGATGCGCGCCGAGGCCGCAGGCGAGCCCCGTATTACCCTGACCGCACCTGTGTTGCGTGCGGCCCTGCGGGTGCATGTGCTGATCACCGGTGCCGCCAAGCGCGCGGCGATTGAGCGCGCGGCCAAACTCTCTCCTCGAGAGGCACCGATTGCCTGTGTGCTGGATCAGGCGCAGGTACATTGGGCGGAATAAGGGGCAGGAGGCTGACGCCCCCTGAGATTGAGTATTTTTAGCAAGAAAATGTAACAGGGGCAGAGTATGAGCATCTGGAATGACCTGGCGCGGCATCAACGCGCGACCGAGACACGGCATATGCAAGACTTGTTTGATAAGGCGGGCCGTGCGCAGGTATTTTCGGTGCAGGCAGGCGAGATGCATCTGGATTATTCCAAGACAAACATTGACGCCGAGGGCCGCGCCTTGCTGGTGCAACTGGCGCAAAGCGCAGGGTTGGCCGAGAAGCGCGCGGCGATGTTCGGGGGCGCGAAGATCAACGAAACCGAGGGGCGCGCTGTCTTGCATATCGCACAGCGCGCAGGCGAGGACGCGGTCATTGACGTTGACGGCGAAGATGTCATGCCCGAGCTGCGCGCGGTGCGTGCGCGTGCTTACGCTTTTGCCGAAGATGTGCGCGCGGGGCGGTATCCGGGGCAGGGGGGCGCGATCACGGATGTGGTCAATATCGGCATTGGCGGCTCTGATCTGGGGCCAGCTATGGCGACGCTCGCACTTGCCCCCTATCATGACGGCCCCCGGCTGCATTATGTCAGCAATGTCGATGGGGCGCATATTACTGATACATTAAAGGGCCTGAACCCCGAGACGACATTGGTGATCGTCGCCTCCAAGACCTTTACCACTATCGAGACAATGACCAATGCGTGCACGGCCCGCGACTGGATGGCCAGCCAAGTCACCGATCCGGGGGCGCAATTCGTCGCAGTTTCCACCGCGCTGGACAAGACCGCCGAGTTTGGCATTGCGCCCGAGCGGGTCTTTGGTTTCGCGGATTGGGTGGGCGGGCGCTATTCGGTCTGGGGGCCGATCGGGCTGGGGATTATGATTGCGGTTGGTGCGGCGGGCTTCGACGCTTTTCTGGCAGGCGGCCGCGCGATGGACACGCATTTTCAGAACGCACCACTGGCCGAGAACATGCCGGTCTTGCTGGCGCTGGTGGGCATTTGGCACAACCAACTCTGCGGCCACGCCACGCGCGCGGTCTTGCCCTATGACCAGCGGCTTGCGCGCCTTCCGGCCTATTTGCAGCAGTTGGAAATGGAATCGAATGGCAAACGTGTCGATATGGAGGGGCGCGATCTGCCCCGCCAGTCCGGCCCGATTGTCTGGGGCGAGCCCGGCACCAATGGGCAACACGCGTTTTATCAACTTATCCATCAAGGTACGCGGATTGTTCCGTGCGAATTTATGTTGGCGGCAAAGGGACATGAGCCGGAGCTTGCGCATCAGCACCAGTTGTTGGCTGCGAACTGCCTTGCGCAATCCGAAGCCTTGTTGCGCGGGCGCAGCTTCGAGCAAGCGCGCGCCATCATGGCCGAAAAGGGGCTGACAGGGTCTGATCTGGACCGACAGGCGCGCCACCGCGTCTTTCCCGGAAACCGCCCCTCGACCACATTGATTTACCCCCAACTGACGCCGTTTGTTCTGGGCCAGATTATTGCGCTTTATGAACACCGGGTCTTCGTCGAAGGGGTGATCCTTGGCCTTAATTCCTTCGATCAATGGGGGGTTGAGCTGGGCAAGGAACTGGCCACTGCAATCGGGCCGTTGCTGGAGGGGGCAGATGCCTCTGCCAAAGACCCGTCAACGCAAGCGCTGGTGGCGTTTGTGCGTGCGCATCAGGGGGCGTGACACATGAAAAGCGCCACATGACGCGGCGCTTTTCTTTCGGGGTATCGCGGAGAGGTCAGAACCTGACGATGGTCTCGAAATCATCCAGCTGGTCGCCCTCATCCGAGATCAGATCATCCACGCCCAGCAGAATTGTCGCGCGCGTGCCATCATCCGAGATCGTCCCGGTCGTGCTTTCGATCTCGCGTCCCTGAACCGAGAAGCTGATCGACATCCCGTCAAACATCTGGCGCATCATGGCCATCATTTGCGGGTCTTCGATCATTTCGTCCATTCCGTCATTCATAGCCGACAGCGGGAACAGGGCGCGCACGCGGTTGTTGTCGAGATAGGTCAATTCACCCTGAATCTCGGTTGGGACATCATCTGCCGCATCGGGGCGCATGAGTTCGGCGAAGGTGCCTGTTTTGTCAAATTCGCACCGCGCATGGGTATCGCTAAGCACAAGCGTGCCGCCATCTTCCTCGGCGCAGAAGCTGTCATCGCCGCCCGACATGTCATACATCTGGCGCTGCATCTGCATAAAGCCGGTCAGGCGCGCCTCATCCTCACCCAGAACTTCGACGGTCATGTCCACTTCGACGCAGGCTGCCAGCGCCAATGCCGCAGGAAGTGCAAATAAAAGGCCACGCATGAAGGATCTCCTTGATCGGTGGTGTGTCTGGGTGGCAGAAAAACAGAAAAACACCCTGCACACCAGCCCGAATTCAGACTTACCCGCCGCTGCAATGTGCCCCTTCGGGTGCTGCCCCAGATCCAAGGGCAAGCGCGGGTGGTGCCGTGAACAGGTCTGGCGCGCCGGTGGCACCCAGATCAAGTGCGACAATTGCCAGCACAAATGCCAAGGCCAGAAACCCCGTCACAGGGCGTGAAATCCGCGCAGTCATGCGTATGCCCCCCCTGTTACACGTGGCCGCAACAGCACCGGACGCAACCGGATTCCAAGCATGGAGCCTGCGAATGCCGCAACCAGCCAGACCCAGCCATGCAACGATCCTGTCGAGATGCCGCTGAAGAATGCGCCCACATTACAGCCAAAAGCCATGCGCGCCGAATATCCCAGCACCAGTGCCGCCACCAGAACCGCCCCGTAAGAGATGGGCGTCAGCGCTTGTGTCTGTGCGCCGGGGTCTGCGCGCCAGCGCATTACGGCGAATGCCCCGATCAACAGCCCGATATTCGTCAGCGAGGTGACATCGGTCAGGATTGAGGCAGAAAGCCGTGCGGCGTTGCCCTCGGCGGCCCAGAAGGCTGTGGTGGCCAGATCAGCCCCGCCAGCCTGTGCGATTTTCGCCCCCCAAAGCCCAAGCCCATAGACAATGCCCCAAGGCTGGCCCGCGATGACCAGATTGGCCAGCGACAGAGCGGCGATCAGGGCCGCGGCGATCCACAGTCGGCGCGGGGGCATACGTTTGCCGGGCGCACTGCGCAGAAACGTGACGACCCCGACAATTGCCAAACCAGCCAATGTCAGGCCAAGCCCGCCCATATCGCCAAACATACCCTGAAAGGACAGCACTGGCAGGCTGCCAAGGCTGGTCCACCAACCCAGATGCAGGGTTCCGGCGAAACTGCCGCCGATAAATCCGGCCAAAGCGATCAGCCCGACCAGATTGCCGCTACCAGCATTGACCAGCGTGCCGGACCCGCACCCCATGACCAGTTGCATCGCCGCGCCAAAGATAAAGGCACCAAGGATCATTCCGATCCCGACGGGCGCATGAGCGGCGACCAACTCGCCCGGATTTGCTGCAAGCAAGGGAAAGGCAACCACGGCCACCAAACCAATGGCGATCAGTTGCGCAATCAGGCCACGCCCGTCGCGGTCGGTCACGATCATCCGCCAAGGTCCGGCAAAGCCAAAGCGCAGCCCTTCCAGCACCAGCCCGAAGCCAAGACCCACCAGCACCAGCAGCCCTGCGCGCGGCCCGGCCATGACGAATGTAAACAGGGCAAAGCCCAGCACGATCAGAAGCACAGACGCACGCTGAAGGAACATCCTGAGGGCCTTTCGTAAAACTGATGACGCGCGCTTGCTGCGCGCGTCAAGGAAGTGGTTATTTCACACGATGCCGCAAAGCGCGGGTCAGAACAAGCCTTCGACCCAGCGCTTGGTCGAGCGCCACAGATACGCGATGCGCGTCGGCTCATTGTCCAGCTCGTGGCCGTGTATCGCGTATTCGGCCATGCTTTCGGCATAGAGGCGTGTATTCTCGACACCGGCGAGTTCACTCAGTGCGAACCAGTTGAGCGCCGCCCAATGGCCGGTGTTACAGAAGGAAACCGTGATGGGCGAGTCGACCAGCCCCTGAGCTTCGGCAACTTCGCGCGCGCGTTCTGGTGTGACCATGCGGTTGCCTTCGAAGAAATCTTCATACTCAAGGTTCTCTGCGCCGCGCACTGTGCCGGGCCGTGCGATGGACCATGCGATCCCTTCAAAGAACCCGCTTGGTCGGCTGTCCATCAGGCGCGCTTCGCCGCTTTCAACCAGATCAGCGACCTCGGTGGTTGAGATATACCATTCATCCGACCATTCGGCCATGAAGTCCGTCTCGGCAATTTCAACCGGGGTGGTTGATACCGGCAAATCTGCGCCTGTCCACGCGGCAAACCCGCCATTGAGCAGCGCCAGATCCTGCACGCCCAACGACTTCAGCGTCCAGTAGACACGGGCGGCGGTGCCCATATCAGTTGGGTCGCTGCCTGCATGAACAATGACTGTGGGGATGTCGGCCTCTACGCCCACGCGTGCGGCTTCCAGCTCATACTCCAGTTCTGGCAGCAAAGCGCCGGGGTTGGAGGGGCCGCCACGCCAGTTTGCATAGGGTGAATGCGCAGCGCCGGGAATGTGCCCCGCCGCGAAATCGCCCGAGACATGGATGATGCGAATATCGTCTTCGGCTTCCATGATCGCGGCCAGGTCTGCTGGCTCCAGCAATGGACCCCAGCCTTGCGGTGTCGCGAGTGCGAGTGCGGGCAGAGCGATGAGAGACAGACTAAGAGCGGTGGTGCGCAGCATTGGAACTCTCCTTGCGAGAAATAATCCGGTGTTGAACGGCATTTAGGCAGCGCATAGTGGTCTGGCAAGCATGGCGGGGCCAAGCGCGCGAACAGCGCTGCAACAGGCGTTTTCATTCGCAGCAGCAAATGGGAAGGGTTTGTGCCGCGCCTGTTGAAAGTGGAACAATATTCTGAGCAGACGCGTATGGTGGACATTTATGCCCTTATTGCGCCTCTGGTTTTTGCGTGCTGCGAAAAACTGTCCCTCAGCTTAGGGGCAGCCTTTCCTGTGTTTCCTTGCCAAGCTGCGATTCGCGCCACAAGATTAGCAGCCCTGACGCAATGACGAGCACCGCCCCTGCGATCATCGGGCCGGTGGGAACCTCGCCGAAAAAGAAATAGCCGATGAAACTGGCAAAAAACAACTGTGCATACCAGAATGGTGCCAAGGCCGACGCATCAGCGAAGCGGTAACTGGCGGTCATCATCAATTGCCCGACCCCGCCCAAAGCCCCCGTCAACACAAGCAGGGCCATGATCTTGCCAGAGGGGATGACCCAGCCGAAGGGCAGGGTCATAAGCGACAAAAGGCTGGCCGTGACAGCAAACCAGAATACGATGGCCGGTGTGGTTTCCGTGGCGACCATGCGCCGGACGATGATCTTGACCAGTGCGGCACATATGGCTGCCCCCAATGCCATCAGCGCCCCAAGCCGCGCCAACTCATCGACATTACCGCTGACCGACAGGCGCGGCCAGACCACGATCATCACCCCTGCCAGCCCAAGTGCCACGGCAGTCCAGCGAAACAGGCGCACGCGTTCCCCTAGAAACACAACCGCAAAGACAAGTGTCAGAACAGGGGCGGCAAAGCCGATTGTGGTGACTTCGGGCAGGGGAAGCAGCGAGAGCGCCAGAAAATTCATCCCCAGTGTGATCGAGCCGACAATCCCGCGCAACAGATGCAGGCGCGGCCGCTCTGTGCGCAGCCCATCCATCAGCGGCCCTTGCAAGGCAATCCAGCCCAAAATGAATGGCAATGAAAAGAAGGCGCGTGAAAAAACTGCTTGGCCCGTGGGCACATGTTCCGAGACTGCCTTGACCACCCCGGCCATGCTGACCAACACCATAAGCGCGCATAGGTTTAGGGCAATTCCCGTCAGAGGTTGGGCAGACGTGCTGCGCGACAGCATGGAAACTCCGGCATTGTTCACATGTGTAATATGTAAACGCGCCGCCAGATACAAGTCAACGCGCCATGCGGTCTTGCCAACGCGCTTTGGGCGCTTTAGCTCACATGAAGCAATCGAAAGGGCCAAAGATGACCGAAACCCTGCTTGATCTTGCGTGGTCCGAGGCAGAATCGGCGCCCGAAGATGGCGCGCTGCGCTTGCAGTATTACGCCCGACTGGTCGAGGCCGAGATATTCCTGTTGCTGGAGCGCGAAGCCGAAGGCGACAAGATCGACCCGAAGGTGTTTGATCTGGAAGACGGGCCAATCGTGCTGGCCTTTGACACAGAAGCGCGTCTGACCGAATTTACCGGCTTGCCTGCGCCTTATGCAGCGGTGCCGGGCCGCGTGCTGGTTGATATGCTGACAACGCAAAGCATTGGGCTGGGGCTGAATCTGGGGGTGGCACCCTCATCCAGATTGCTACCACCAGAGATTATCGACTGGCTGGCGCAGATGATGGCGGAGCGCCCAGAGGAATTGCAGTCGCGGGTTTCTGCGTTGCACCCGCCCAAAGGTCTGCCCGAGAAACTGTTGCTGGCGCTGGACCAGCGCCTTGCGCGGATGGAAGGGCTGGCGCGTATGGCCTATCTGGCTGGCGCTGAATACGAAAATGGCACGCGCGGGCATATGCTTGCCATTATTGATGTGGCCGAAGGGGCCGAAGCCACGCTGGCGCGCGCGGTGCAGGGGGCACTAAGCTTCTCCGGGGTCGAAGCAGGCATGTTGGACGTGACCTTTCTGTCATCCGATGATGCGCGCGCGGCTGATTGCGCGCGGGTCGGGCTGCGCTTTGATCTGCCGCAGCCCGCTGTAGTCCCATCCACCCCCGGCGCGCCGGGTATGGACCCCGACCGGCCCCCACGCTTGCGCTGATACGCCGAATATTACTGCCGAAATGTGGGGTAATATAATACCTAATTTATAAGTACATGATTTGTAACGCATAAATGGATCAGCGTGGGCTTGACCTGACCGCCCAATCCTATAGAAAGCGCGCATCCCGCATGAATTGCTTATGCGGTTCTTTTTCCCATTCTCAAGGGTCTCGTCATGAAAACCTACTCTCTCAAAGCCGGAGAGATCGAGAAGAAATGGATCATTATCGATGCTGAAGGCATCGTTTTGGGCCGTCTCGCCTCGATCATCGCCATGCGCCTGCGCGGTAAGCACAAACCAACCTTTACACCTCATATGGATATGGGTGACAATGTCATCGTCATCAACGCCGATAAGGTGCAGTTGACAGGCAACAAGCGCGACAAGCCCAACTACTGGCACACGGGGTATCCCGGCGGGATCAAATCCCGCACAACCGGCCAGATTCTGGAAGGCCGCTTTCCTGAGCGTGTCGTCATGCAGGCGGTCAAGCGCATGCTACCAGGTGGCCCGCTGACGCGCCAGCAGATGACGCATCTGCGCGTCTATGCCGGGACCGAGCATCCGCATGAGGCCCAGCAGCCTGACGTGCTGGATGTGCGCGCGATGAACAAGAAAAACACGCGGAGTGCAGATCATGGCTGAAGATCTCAAAACCCTCGACGATCTGAAATCAGCAGTTACGCCGGTTGAAGAAGAAGCGCCTGCGCGTGAGCCTGTGCGCGACGATCTTGGCCGTGCCTATGCGACCGGCAAACGTAAGGATGCGGTTGCCCGCGTCTGGATCAGGCCCGGTTCCGGCAAGGTCACAGTCAACGGCAAGGAAATGGGCGCATATTTCGCCCGTCCCGTGTTGCAGATGATCCTGCGTCAACCTTTCCAGATTGCAGGCGTTGTTGACCAGTTCGACGTGCAGGCAACCGTCAAAGGCGGTGGTTTGTCGGGGCAGGCTGGTGCAGTAAAGCACGGCATCTCGAAAGCGTTGCAGTTGTTTGATCCCGCACTGCGCGGATCGCTGAAGGCAGCAGGCTTCCTGACACGCGACAGCCGCGTGGTAGAGCGTAAGAAGTACGGCAAGGCGAAAGCGCGTCGTAGCTTCCAGTTCTCCAAGCGTTAATTTCGCACAACAGACTTACAAAACGCCCGCAGCACTTTGTTGCGGGCGTTTTGCGTTTGGTCCGTGGCATATCCACCAAATTTGGGAACGGATTGGATCAGCCGTCGGTTTTGTTTTCGGGCGCAGGCAGGGCCTTTGCTTCATCCGGCATCTGCTCTGGCAAATCTATGGTCAGCGTGCCTTCGTCGGGGTAGATGGTAATGCGCGCTTTTGGGGCAAGCGTGACCAGAATTTCGTTCAATTCCTTTTGCGCACGCTCAACCGTCTCGCGTTGGGTTTCCCGTTTGATTTCCGGTGCGTTGGCTTTGTTTCCAAACAAGAATTTGAACATGTCAGCAGTCCCCTGTGTAAAACCATTATGGTTACACCATGGGTAGTGGTTGTAAAAGCCAGCTTGCTGCGTCGCAGCGCATTTTCGCCATCAAACGCCTGTCATGCGAATCCGGGTGCGGTGCAGGTATGGCCCGCGTGCAGTCCGCGCCGGCTGGTGAGGGGGCCCAAAAATCGCAGTACGACCGGATGATCCGCGTCCAGAGCACCATGCCGGATCAACAGCGCTGTGATCGCTGCTTCGGCTGCACGGACACCACCGTCGATAATCTTCAAGGCTATGCCAAGGCGCTGTTCGGGCAGGATCGCAACAAAGACCGCCTCTGCACCCGTTTTTATGGCTGCGCGTCCTCCCATTGCGCGCATCAGGTCGGTGCAGGCGCGCGTTTCGCCCGCCACAAGGTCGGGGTGCTGTATCATCGCCTCTCGCAAGGCAAACATTGCGCGCGCCCGACTGCTGCCACTGTCCGTCGCGCTTGCGAATTGTGCCATCGCATAGGCCAAGGCAGACAGCTTTGTTGAAAAATTCGGGGCAGAACATCCGTCAATGCCGTATCCGGGTGAAGATGTACCCGTAACTTCTTCAAAGGTATTGAGAATCGTCTTTTGAACAGGATGATCTGGCAGGGTGTACTCTGCCTCACCCTTCAGCTGGCGGTTCAGCATCAGAAAGCCCGCATGTTTGCCAGAGCAGTTATTATGCAACTGACAGGGTGTGCCGCCGGTTTTGATCAGGTGGTCGCGCTCGGCAATATCCTGAGGGTCCTGACAGCCGCAGCGCAGGTCGCTTTCGCTTAGGCCCATATCGTTCAGCCAGCTTGCAACGCGTGTGACGTGGCTATGTGCCCCTTGATGCGAGGCGCAGGCCAGCGCCAGTTGCTCGGGGCGCAGATCGCGGCCTGCGCCTGTCTCTAGCAAAGGTAAGGCCTGCACCATCTTGCAGCTTGACCGCGGGTAGATCACTGCGTCGGGGTTGCCCCAACTCTCGACAATCTCGCCAGAGTCGCGCGCGACGACAGCATGACCGCGATGCAGGCTTTCCAGAATATCCCCGCGCCAAAGCTCGATCAATGGCACTGATCCAAGATCGAGCGAGGGGATGTTCGGCATTTTGTTGCTCATTTCGTTCACTCCTGCTGCACAAGCGCTCACGCCTGCGCGATTTCTTGCCAAGAGGGCTTTGAATTTTCGCTGTCTTGACGATAAGACACCATGTAGAAGGCCCACACGCTGCGGACATGTCGACGGCATGCGTGGCGCAAAACCGGGGCCGGGTCAATTGGAGGCATGACAGCAGATGGTGTCACTGAGGCAATTCGGATCGATCCTGGCGCTTGTCGCAGGCGTCTATGGGGCAGGCGTCGCCACAGGCGCGCAGGCACAGGAATCCAGTAACCGCGTCGCGGCTGAGACAGATTGGAGCGTCTTCGTCGAGGAGAGCCCGAAAGAATGCTGGACAGTCTCTGCACCCCGCGAGACGGTCAATACACGCGACGGCCAGCCCGTACAGGTGCGGCGGGGCGATATTCTCCTTTTCGCAACCTACCGCCCTGGACGCGAAGCGCCTGAGATCTCGTTCACAGGCGGCTATCCTTTTGCGGGCGATTCGACCGTTGGTCTGACAATCGGGTCCAACGAGTTCCAGCTTTTTGTTGATGGGCAATGGGCTTGGGCCGGATCGCCGGAAGATGACCAGCGCATTTTTGCTGCCATGCGCGCAGGTGCTGACGCTGTTCTGACCGCGCGCTCGGCACGTGGAACCAACACAAGCGATACATTCTCGCTGTTCGGGTTTACGGCTGCATCGCAAGAAGCGGCGCGCCAATGCGCTGACTGATCCGCGGTGCCACAGAAAAATTCGCGCCGCCCGGGCTGTAAACCCTGGGCGGCTTTGCTATATGCATAGTTAAGTTTATCGAAATGAGGCCAGAATGCGCGCAGATGCCCCGATCACACAAGACGTGCTGACCCTTCCGCGCAAACCGGACGCGGGCGGCAAGCGCAATCTTGTGGGCCTGACGCGCGCGCAAATGGCCGACGCCTTGGTGGCCATTGGCACGCCAGAGAAGCAAGCGAACATGCGTGTCGGCCAGATCTGGCAATGGATATACCATTGGGGCGCTCAGGATTTCGAGGTTATGACCAACCTTGCAAAAGCCTATCGCGCCCAATTGGCCGAGCAGTTCGAGATTGCGCGCCCTGAAATCGTGACCCGCCAGGTGTCCGAGGATGGCACGCGGAAATACTTGCTGCGCATCGCAGGCGGGCACGAGGTCGAGGCGGTTTACATACCTGAAGAAAGCCGTGGAACCCTTTGTGTTTCCAGCCAAGTTGGCTGCACCTTGACCTGTTCCTTTTGCCATACCGGCACTCAGAAACTGGTGCGTAATCTGACTGCTGCCGAGATTGTGGGGCAAGTGCTGGTCGCACGCGACGATCTGGGCGAATGGCCCGTGCCCGGTGCCCCTAGGGATGAGACGCGCCTTGTCAGCAATGTGGTGCTTATGGGCATGGGCGAGCCTTTGTATAATTTTGACAATGTGCGCGACGCGATGAAAGTGGTGATGGATGGTGAAGGGCTGTCGATTTCGCGCCGCCGGATCACGCTGTCAACATCTGGGGTCGTGCCGGAAATCGCGCGCACCGCCAGCGAAATCGGTTGCCTGCTGGCGATCAGCTTCCATGCGACAACGGATGATGTGCGCGACAAGCTGGTCCCGATCAACAAGAGATGGAATATCAAAGCGTTGCTGGACGTTCTTCGCGAATATCCCCGCCTGTCGAATTCCGAGCGGATCACGTTTGAATATGTGATGCTGAAAGATGTGAATGACAGCGACGCGGATGCGCGCCGTCTGGTAAAGCTGATCGCGGGCATTCCGGCCAAGATCAACCTGATCCCGTTCAATGAATGGCCCGGTGCCCCGTATCAGCGCTCGGACTGGGCAAGGATCGAGGCGTTTTCTGATATTGTTCACAAGGCGGGCTATGCCAGCCCCATCCGCACGCCGCGCGGCGAAGATATTATGGCGGCTTGCGGGCAGTTGAAATCGGCGACAGAGCGCGGTCGGCGTTCGCGCGCTGAAATTGCTGCCAAAGCCGAGGGCTGATACGTGCCCGTTGTCCTGTTGATTGTCGTCGGGGCGTTGGCCGGCGTTCTGGCGACGCGGTTGATGCGTATGCAAACCGATCTGCCCACTGCGATGATCATCGGGGTGCTGGGCGCCGTGACAGGCGGTATAGGCTTTCGGTTTTTGATGACCTCTGCAAGCTGGGTCGGCGCGTTTGTTCTGGCGCTGCTGGGGTCACTGGTGCTGCTGTGGCTGTGGAAGCAGTATCAGGGACGGCGCTAAAGCTGCGGTCATGCGCGCGGGGGGCGGCTTTTGTAAACTGGCAGGCACCAGCCAAACAGCAACGAGCCAGCACGCAGGGCAAAAGTTGTCACGCCGCAGGTAAGAAGCGTCAGTAGGGAAGAGTCGGTCACGAATGTCGTGATGACAGCGGCCAGTGCACCCGCGAAAGCGGCGGTGGCGTATAGCTCGCCCTTTTTCAGGATCAGCGGCACCTCGTTGCACACAACGTCGCGCATCAGCCCGCCAAAGGTGCCGGTCGCAACGCCCATGATAAGCACGATGGGCCAATCCTGCCCCATGCCAATGGCCACACCCACCCCCGCAGGCACCGCAACCCCCAACGCCAAAGCATCCAGCCATTCGAGTGTGCGCAGGCGCGATTCCAGAAAATGCGCGGTGAAGAACACCAGAATGGCCGCGACACAGGCTGACAGGATCATACCGGGGTCAGCGACCCAGAACACTGCCTCTCGGTTCAGGATGACATCGCGCAATGTGCCCCCGCCTACGGCTGTCAGACAGGCCAGAAAGACAAAGCCCACGATATCCAACTGCGCGCGACTGGCCGCCAATGCGCCCGTCAGGCCGAATATAAATACGGCTGCATAATCAAGTCCTTGCAGCAGACTCATGATGTACTCTTGGTGGGTTTGAATGGTGCCATGCCTGCGCGTGCCAATTCATCTGCGCGCTCGTTTTCAGGGTGGCCTGCATGGCCCTTGACCCATTCCCATATCACTGTGTGGCGGGCTTGTGCCTCATCCAGCCGCTGCCAGAGTTCAACATTCTTCACCGGCTTTTTGTTAGATGTGCGCCAGCCATTGCGCTTCCAGCCATGAATCCAGCTTGTGACGCCGTTTTTTACATAGGCGCTGTCGGTGACAATGGTAATCTTGCTTGGCCGCTCCAACACTTCCAGCACGCGGATTGCGGCCATCAGTTCCATGCGGTTATTTGTCGTCTCTGCCTCGCCACCGGACAATTCGCGTTCCTTGACAAGTTCACCATCCCGCGTGGCGCGCATCAGGACACCCCAGCCACCGGGGCCGGGATTGCCGGAACAGGCCCCATCCGTATAGGCGACAAGATCAGGCATCACAGCCCCTCATAGCCGGGCAAGGCGCGGATGCGCTCCAGCCAGCGTAGAACTGCGGGAAAGGGGGCCAGATCATAGCCTCCGCGCGTGTCTGCCGTATGCGTATAAGCATAAAGGCACAGATCCGCGAGGCTGACCTCCGCGCCCACCAGCCAGTCGCGCGTGGCAAGATGGTCGTCCATGGTCTGCAACAAGGCATTGCCGCGTGTCAGCAGGTCCGCCAACCGCTCCGGCGTTGCATCGGCGCGGCGGTGTCCGTAGCTGCGCAGTGCCGCGCGCACAGCAATCACGCCCTCATGCTGGTTCTGTTCCCAGAACATCCATGCCAGCATCTGCGCTTGCGCGACCGGGTCCGTCGGCACGAATCGCGTGCCGTGACCCAGATAGGACAGAATGGCATTGGATTCGGGCAAGAGCGTGCCATCGTCCAGTTGAAGCACAGGGGCCTTGCCAAAGGGCAGGCGCATGTCCGCATGGGCCTGCTCCAATGTGGCAGAGCCATATTCGACATCACTGCACGGCACTTCGTGCCGCCCCAGCAGGGCCAATAGCAGCCGCACCTTGTAGCTGTTGCCAGAGGAAGGCATGGAATAAAGCTTCATGGTCTGGTCTTTCATCGCTGGACTGGCATCTTTCGGACAGCTTTACCCCAGCCAAAGACCCGCCGCCAGACACAGCACGACCGGCACTGTCAGAATCAGGCGCAACTGCATCCACCAGCGCGGGGTCAGGCCCCAGCGGCTGAATTGCAGATCAATCACCAGAAGCAAGACAAAGCCTGTGATCAATGCTGTCAGCGCTTGTACCGGCCCGCCGCCCACGAAAAAGAACGCCCATAGTGCTGGCCCGACCGACAAGGCGTAGCCGGTCCATGCTGCCTCGGCACCGCGCGCGGCAAAGCCCCACAAGACGCCCGACATGAAACACAGGATCACGACGCCATAGGCGATCATCACGAAGGGGCCGGTAAAGCGCGGGCCGATCACATCCAGCGTCAGTTGCGCCAGTGCGGGCGACAGCAATGTGGCCACGCCCCAAAGAAAGGGCAATAGGCCCGACAGACCGAGAATCAGCGCTGGACGTGGGATCATGCGGTTTCGCGCAACACGCGCGGCACCTTGAATTCAACGCGCTCTTTCGCAGTCTCGACCAGTTCGACCGTGACAGAGTAGCGTGCGCGAAAGGCGTCAATCACCTCATTCACCAACTCTTCCGGCGCAGACGCGCCCGCAGTTATGCCAACCGAACCGATACCCGACAGCGCACGCCAGTCGATTTCGGTGGCGCGCTGCACGAGTTGCGCATAGGCGCAGCCCTTGGCGCGCCCCACTTCTACCAGACGCTGCGAGTTCGAGGAATTGGGCGCACCGATCACTAGCAGCGCGTCGATCTTCGGCGCAATCGCCTTGACTGCTTCTTGGCGGTTGGTGGTGGCGTAGCAGATATCTTCTTTATGTGGGCCGACGATCGCAGGAAAGCGCGCTTTCAATGCCGCAACAATCCCTGCCGTGTCATCGACTGACAGGGTGGTCTGCGTGATGAAGGCCAGCTTCGCGGGGTTGCGCACGTCCAGTGCTGCCACATCTTCGGGCGTCTCGACCAGCAGTACTTCGCCCTTGGGCAGTTGTCCCATAGTGCCAATCGTTTCGGGGTGCCCTTCATGCCCGATCATGACCATCTGCAATCCGTTGGCATGGTGACGCTCTGCCTCGATATGCACTTTGCTGACCAGCGGGCAGGTGGCATCAACATAGAGCATCTGCCGCGCCTGTGCGGCTTCGGGCACGGATTTCGGCACGCCATGGGCGGAAAAAATCACCGGACGGTCTAGTGGGCAGTCGTCCAGTTCCTCGACAAATACCGCCCCTTTGGCGCGCAGCCCGTCGACCACATATTTGTTATGCACGATCTCGTGGCGCACATAGACCGGCGCGCCCCATTTCTCGAGCGCCATCTCGACGATCTTGATGGCACGGTCCACGCCTGCGCAAAACCCGCGCGGGGCGGCAAGATAAAGTGTGAGGGGGGGAAGGTCTGTCATGGTCTGGCCCTTGATCTCTCTGGGCCAGACCTAACCCTTGCGGGCTGTTACGTCCAGTATTTTGCGCCGTTTATCCTGCGACGCAATCCGCAATCGCTTGCGCCATGTTGCGCATCAATGTCGGATAAAGGTCCGCGCCGGGTTCCAGCATCACGCCTGCCGGGTCCAGTTCTGCACCAACGCGCACGCCGGTTCCTTCAACCACAACATCGATATAACGCGAGCTGTGGTTGACCTCTGGAAAGATGCAGACAGCGCCATCGGCCTGTAGATCAGCGCGCAATTCGCTCAGGCGCTGTGCGCCCGGAGTTGCGGCATCGCCAAGAGCGATAGTGCCTGCCACATTGATCCCGAACTGCTCCACCATATAGCCGTAAGCGTCATGGAACATGACCAGCGGCGCTGCGCCTGCCGGTTGCAGAATTGCCGATATCTCGGTCGCCAGATCAGCAATCTCGGCGCGTGCGGCTTCGGCATTGGCACGGTATGTTTCGGCATTGTCCGGGTCATGCTCGGCCAGCTCTTCTGCGATCAGATCAAGCCAGATTTCGACATTTCCGGTGTTCATCCAAGCATGTGGGTCAAGGCCATCATGGCTGTGGCCTTCGTCATGGCTGTGACCATGATCGTCGTGCCCATGGCCTTCGTCATCATGGCTGTGGCCGTG
>Ga0207421_10000065_pt1 | contig 109179 bp, 95 predicted proteins | sample SodLakKL_010_SED_4_FD_187542 | JGI IMG/M metagenome (GOLD analysis project Ga0207421, IMG submission 187542) | Alkaline sediment microbial communities from Lake Tanatar, Kulunda Steppe, Russia - 8KL_010_SED (SPAdes) (version 2) | ecosystem: Environmental > Aquatic > Non-marine Saline and... | reverse complement strand
CAACCGGCAACCGCTGGTGGTTCTACGGCACCTACGCTTTACAGTACGACTGTGAAGATGACAACGGTGATAACGGAGATGTTTGCTTCGCAGAAGACACTGCATGGAGTGACGGACCACGCTATCAAAACCCGGGAAATTGGGCAACTTATACAGTTGTGGATGGTGAAGATATTACCGTTACCCTGTTTGCAGGCCAAACAAACGATATCGGTACCGTAAGTTTCGAACACGATGGCGACGGACATGTAACCATTACTATTAATTTTGCAGATGGCGCAGGCCTGCAGGATGATGAAGAGTCCGTGAAAATTCAGGGCTACAATGAGGCCCCTTCAGGAAATCCTTCACCTGGTGGATTTACTACCTACAAAGGTACAGATACTGAAGTAACCGTTGATGAGTACAAATACTATGGTGTACACATCGATTCCAAACGTGAAGTAGCTTGCGACTAAGCTTGAAATAAAGCAACTACTTTAAGCATTATCAAAGCGCCTTCCGGTCTGGAGGGCGCTTTTTTTGTGCCACAATTTTAGAAGGAACTGATGTGAAACATCGAACAACTGTTCGTAAATTTCGTAGAAGAATGTGTGCTATGAACCTTTTATCAATCTTAAATTTTTCTCTAATGAAAATGGTTATCAAATCCTCGCTATATGCTCTTGCCATAATAGCAGCGCCTCTTTTTCATCCCATAATTTCTCAAACCTCGGTTGCTAATGCCCAGTATGCCGAGTTTGGCGTGAATCTTCAGCTTGGTCTGCCGCAGGGACCGTTCCAGGATCAGCTCGATGAAATTGGTTTTGGCCTGCAGGGCATGGCCGGCTTCCATGTTCCCCGCACACCCGTGATGTTCGGTTTAGATGTTGGTTTTTTTAGCTTCGCAACTGATTCGCGTTCAGAGCCACTCAGCTCGAATATCCCCGATGTGAGAGTTATAGTCGAGAATAGTTATAACATGGCTCATATGCATTTTCTGACCCGCCTCACCGGTCAGAACTACTATTTCAAGCCGTATATGGATCTGCTGGTTGGTTTTAATTATCTGTATACGCAGTCTTCGGTTCGCTCCAGCATTGGTTCTCAGGAAGACGTGTTTACTGATACCAATTTTGATGACTTCGCGTTTAGTTATGGTATTGGAGGCGGTATGCGTGTTCTGGTTTGGGATGGCTCCGCGGCGGGGCAGGGGCGAGCGTTTATAAATGCTCAGGTAAGGTACATGGTCGGCAGTGAAGCTGAATACATAAAGCCCGGTTCAATTTCTACAGGTAACGGTAATTTCGACTTCGATGTAACTTCATCCCGTACAGATTTGCTCTCCTTCCAGCTTGGCGTTTCTTTTATGATTCCCTGAAACAAACTTACATTATGACTAATAATTGCCCAAATTATTGAGGCCTTAAATTTGTATTTTAATTAATCTAACGCTCTTTCCTGCCTGTATTTATATGTTTATTAGATTACCACAATGATTTCCAGCCTTATCCGAGTTTTCTTCATTTTAATTTTGTTTTCCCTCATTACGCCGACAGCTGGTTTTGCTGACCGGCCGCTATCAGTAAAAAGTGATGGAGTAAACCCGTTTCCATTTTCAACCAATGAAACCCATATCACGGTTTGGAATGGAGAAGAATACGTACCCTTATTTATTAAAGGCGTAAATCTTGGGGTTGCCGTGCCGGGTACTTTTCCAGGCCAGCTGGCGGCGACACGGGAAGACTACAGAACATGGTTTCGTCAGATCCGTGATGCGGGTTACAACAACATCAGGGTGTATACGCTGCATTTTCCACGTTTCTACGAAGAGCTGAAGCGGTTTAATGAAGAGAATCCGAACTACCCGATTTTTGTGTTTCACGGCGTCTGGCTGGAAGAAGAAGTTCCGGGATATAACGAAGATCTTTTCACCCTTACCGATTTATTCGACCAGGAAATGCGTGATAATGTGCGCAGCATCCATGGTGACCATACTATAGCTCAGAGACTGGGTAAAGCTTATGGTACGTACACCGCTGATATTTCACCCTGGGTAATCGGGTATATAATCGGGAGGGAGATTCATCCGCCCGAAGTATTGCTAACCAACGAGCTTCATTCTTCAGTTACCTCTTATGAGGGGGAATATTTATCCATCGAAGATACCAATGCTACAGAAGCCTGGCTGCTTGAGCGAATGGATAAGCTCCTTCAGTACGAAATGGATAACTACGGGACACAGCGACCTGTTTCTGCATCAAGCTGGCCCACACTCGATCCGCTGGATCATCCTTTCGAGGAAAGTGAATATGAGGTTTCTGCTTCCGTAGATTTTCAAAACGTAGATATTTCCCAGGCACATGCCGGATTTTTCGTTTCCTACCACGCCTATCCATACTACCCTGATTACATAAGCAGAGATCCGCGCTATACGCCGTTTTTCGACCATTTGGGCCAGAACAGCTACCTGGGTTACCTCACCTATCTGAAGGCTCACTACGAGCGTTTTCCACTCATTATTGCTGAGTTTGGCGGATCATCGAGCTGGGGAGTAGCTAAATATGCCCACAACGGTATTCATCACGGGGGCTACTCGGAGCGTGAGCAGGGTGAGAACACCGTCCGGATGTTTAAAAACATGCATCAGGCGGGCACCGGTGGTGGAATGCAGTTCTCCTGGATCGATGAATGGTTTAAACGCACATGGATAACCGATCCACTGGATTTTGATATCGAAAGAAGAATTATCTGGCATAATGCTGCTGCGGCGGAGCAGAATTTCGGAGTAATTGGTTACCGTGCACCTAATAGCAACTTATCGCTGCTTGAAGAGTTTTGTGACGGCTGTGCGGTCGAAAGGCTGCATACGGCTTCAGACTTTTCCTACCTGAAGCTTCAGCTCGATATTCCAGCTCATATTGGCGAATCCGATACAGTTTGGATAGCAATGGATACCTACGATGCCGACCTCGGGGAGTCGATTTTGCCCAACGGCCAAACGGTTACAAACCGCGCAGAATTTGCCCTCATGATAACCAACTACAAAGCTGAACTTTATGTAACCCAAGCCTACGATACCTTTGGTATCTGGTTCGGGCTTCCCGGCGAAAATCAGCTCTATCGCTCTATTCCAACCGATGGCGCTCCCTGGCGTCTTGTGCGCTGGAAAAATAATTTTGGTGATGAAGAAGCGCAGGACATCGGCAGCCTTCGGGTAAACCGCCTCGATATGCCGCAACACAGCAACGACGGCGTAAGGTTAAAGACAGACAAAATTGAAGTAAGGTTACCCTGGATTTTGTTGAACGTTACTGATCCAAGCCAGCGCAGAGTGCTTCACGACGACCGGGATACGCCCGAACGGGAAACACGGATATCAGACGGTATCGCCTTTGCCATAAGTTATGGCGATTTCTTTGCTGAAACCAACAACCGTTACGCATGGCCGGTTTGGAACCATGCGCTTGGTGCTGTCCCTTACGAAAAAGATTCCTATTTCGTGATTCAGGAGAATCTTCCAAGACTACCCGGAGATCCAATTGCTGTAAAAGATGTGTATAACGTGGGAACCGGCGGTTTAAACGAAATTTCGGCCGAATTAGGCGTTATGGCTAATGATCTGTCGCTCGACGGCACGCCCATGTTCGCTACGCTCAACAAGCCCGCGATGAATGGAATGGTTCAATTATATGGTGATGGCAGCTTTTCCTATACGGCACGGGAGGGCTTTACGGGCACCGACAGTTTTAGCTACCGGGTTCGCGCCGGTGCTAACTGGTCGGAGCCTGTAACCGTAACCCTTAACGTGGATGGCGATCCGGTAGGCCGTGGTTTTGTCACGCTTTATCCGAACCCGGCAAGCAGCAACATCACCATCGAGTCGAACTCTGTAATCGACAAAGTTGATATCTACTCCATTCTTGGAAGCAGAGTGTTCTCGGTAGAAGTTGGCTCTGTGGTGGCTTCGATATCGGTAGATGGCCTGGCTGCAGGCGTGTATTACGCCAGAATTCATTCCGGAAGAGAAACACAGATAAAGAAATTTACCCGTTTAAGATAAGGCTGAAAAGCTTTTTTAAGAGGCAGCTAAATTCAATAAAAAGAATACAGCTCTGCATATTGATTTTGGTATGGTTTCACGTTTTATTAAATGTGATCAGCCAGCATCTATCAAACTAATCGGAGTAATATGGATCGTACGCTCTCTCTCGATTTATTTACGCGGCCCGGAGATGACTTTGAAAAACGCCAGTATTTGGTAATGGGCAGCCTTAAAGACATTCGGAAACAGTTTCAGCAGAACAGGCTTTATCCGTATTTGTCGGTACTTCTTGATCTGCGTGAAAACCTCAACCATATTCTGGATGGGTTTACCGGAATTGATGTGAAAGGTCCGAAAAGAATTAAGCGTATCGATCTGCTTAACAAGCGTATAGAGTTTGAATCGACCCTTCCGTCAAATATGGATTTGGATGCCATTAAAGATCTCATAGAGTGGGCGCAGCCGCTTATAAGCGAAGCCATTAGCGAGGGTATCAGCATCTATGAGTTTGTAGATGAAAATCTGAAGGTCGATACCGTAGGAATACAGCCCGGATATAAAGATGAAGGATACCTCTTTGTGCCCGATCACAAAACGGGAGGGCTCAGGCTGTTCCGGTACGAAATGTCGATTTACCTGAACTCCAGGGAATCTTATCGCGCGCTCAAAACCACGCTTTTCAAAACGCTGGATAATGGCATTATGCCCCACTCGAGCCCGGGTGCCATCAAACTTGAGCTAATACGCGAGTTTAAAGACATGCCAAACCCTGCAACATACGCTTTTCATACCCCTCTTGAGTTTTCTTTTTCATCAACTCTTTTTCCTGTGGCTAAGAGAAAACTATTGAGATTGCTTGTAAGCTAATATCTGTTACGCTCGTTTTTTAATTACAGCAAGGGTGCAGCGGCCGGTGCAGACCAGTTTACCGGTTTCAGTATAGATGTCGTACTTCCAGATCTGGGTTGTTGCGCCTTTATGAATCGGGCTGGCCACGCCTGTAACAACTCCTGAACGTACGGCCTTAATATGGTTGGCATTAATTTCGAGACCAACGGCAGACTGCGTTTCCGGGTCGGTGTTCAGCCAGGCGCCGATTGAACAAATTGTTTCGCCTAAAGCCACCGATGCTCCACCGTGCAGTAATCCAAATGGCTGGATGGTATTCTCATTAACCGGCATGGTAGCCTCAACACGGCTTTTGCTGAAAACGGTGAAGCTAATTCCCAGCGCGTTACCCATGTTTTTGCGTTCCTGATTCAAAAAAGCGTTTACAAGCGGCTTTATTTCTTCATCTACTTTCATAATTGGTTTTGAAACTTTTCGTAAATCATGGATATTGTGGAAGTAATATTGATCAACTGTTTAACTTTGGATTAGTAAAATTAACTATAGCCGGATTTACATCATTCAGCTCAGTATATCCTTCACCTAAAAATATACAGGAATATGGAGTTTAAGCCTCTTACCATTTTTGAAATTGCGGAAGCAGGTAGATCTCGTAACAATACGGGCTTTATCGGGGCAACCAAACGCAACGGCACGTGGATAGAAGTATCACTGGCCGATTTTGAAACCCGTGTACGCCATTTTGCATTGGGTCTGAACCGGATGGGTGTAAAGCACGGCGACAGGGTAGCACTTCACTCTGAGAATTCTGTTGAATGGTTGATTGCCGACCAGGCCATTCTGTCTCTTGGAGCGGTTAACGTTCCTATATACAGCACGCAGCCAGGCGATCAGATTAAGTATATTCTGGAAGACTCGGGGGCAAAGGTTTATTTGTTTTCACAGGATAAGCTTTTTGATAATTTCAAGGAGTACTACCAGCAAATTGAAGGCTTGAAGCTTATCTGTCTGGTGTCTACTGCAGAGAAAAACATGCTGATGCTTGAGGATGTTATCGCAGATGGCAAAAAAGCAGATGCCGAAAACCCCAAACTTTTTGAAGAACTCAGAAGCGCCGTACAGCCCGACGATATGGCCTCATTCATATATACATCCGGAACAACGGGCAAGCCGAAAGGGGTGATGCTTAGTCATCATAACATCGCATCAAACGTGCAGTATTCCATCGAGCGGATTCCTTTTGATATTGAGGGAGAACGCGGGGGCAAGATTTTATCATATCTGCCTCTTTCTCACATTTTTGAGCGGATGCTCAACTATTTGTACATGCATATTGGCTATCCGATCTATTACATAGAGGTCGTCGAAGACATTAAGGAAGATCTTACGACTCAGAAGCCCATGTTTTTTGCTACTGTTCCACGACTATTGGAGAAAATTCATACGGGAATTGTAAAGAAGGTCAGTAGTGCCGGTGGTGTAAAACAAAAGCTTGGCTTATGGGCTCTGAACCTGGCCGATGCTTATAGTATCGATAATCCCCCAACCGGTTTTGGGGCATTAAAAATGAAAATAGCTGATGCTCTCGTCTATAAAAAGATAAGGGCAGGCTTTGGTGGAAATTTAGTGGGCTTTATTTCCGGTGGCGCGGCACTCTCACCAAGCCTGATGAATTTCTTTGCCGGAATTGGTTTTGAATGCCACCAGGGGTACGGACTAACGGAAACCTCTCCGGTGCTTAGCGTAACGACAACAGGAAGCATCAGAGAAGGTTCGTCTGGTAAGCGAATCCGCTGTGTAGAGCTTCAGATTGCCGAAGATGGCGAAATTCTGGCGCGCGGACCGAACATCATGCTGGGTTACTATAACAATCCGGAAGCTACAGCCGAGGTAATGACTGAAGACGGTTGGTTCCATACTGGTGATGTAGGCCGGATAGATGATAAAGGGTTTTTGTACATCACCGATCGGAAAAAAGATATTTTTAAACTGTCGACGGGTAAATATGTGGCCCCGCAGCATGTGGAGAACACGCTGCTGAACAGTCCGCTTATCGAGCAGGTTGTTGTGCTTGGTGCAAGCCGGAAATTCTGCTCTGCTCTCGTAGTGCCCAACATGGACGCCATTCGCGATAAGCTGGGCAAGGATGCCGAGCAAAAAGGTGATTTCAATGAGAAAGTTGAAAAACTGATTCAGGATGAAGTGGATAGCCTCAATGAAGTACTGCCTAACTGGGAACAGATTAAGAAGTTCGCGCTTCTTGATGAGCTCTTCAGTATAGACGGTGGTGAACTCACGCCTACCATGAAGACCAAACGCCGCGTTGTGCACGATAAATACAAAGGCGAAATCGAAAAAATATACAAGGGATAGTCTATGTTTAAGGATAATGCGCTGGCCTCAAAATCAGTTCTGATTACCGGAGGCGGCAGCGGCCTTGGACTGGCTATGGCCCGTGGTTTTGCTGCTCTCGGAGCACAGGTTGCCATTTGTGGCCGAACGGAAGAAAAGCTGCTGAAAGCTGCCGGAAAAATTGATGCAGCTTCTTCAGCCGGGAAAAAGACGCTCACGCACGTTGCTGACGTTCGCGACTACGAGGCCGTCGGAAAGATGATGGACGCTCTCGAAGCCGAAACAGGCGGTTTAAACGTGCTTGTAAACAACGCTGCCGGTAACTTTTTGTCGGCTTCGGAAGACATCAGTCCGAATGCGTTTAAATCGGTAATCGATATTGTGCTGCACGGCACGTTCAACTGTACGCAGCATTTCGGCAAGCGCGCGATTGAAGCGAAGAGGCCTGCATCGATTTTGAACATCGTAACCACCTACACAGAAACCGGCTCCGCCTTCGTGATGCCCTCAGCATGTGCAAAAGCGGGCGTGTACGCGATGACCAACTCGCTGGCCTACGAATGGGCCACATACAACATCCGTGTGAACAGCATCGCTCCGGGTCCGTTTCCGACAGAAGGAGCCTGGTCCCGGCTGATGCCAGATCCCAAAATGGAAGAAATGTATAAAAATCAGATTCCGGCCGGCCGGTACGGAGAGCACGAAGAGTTGGCGAACCTGGCATCTTTTCTCATCTCAGACGCTTCGGCCTACTTAACCGGCGAATGCATCACCATCGATGGGGGAGAAAGACTGAAGGCGGGTCAGTTCAACTTCATCGCTCAGGCCGCACCACGCGAGCAAATCAAGCAGTTTTTCTCTATGATGAAGGAATCGGCGAAGAAGAAGGGCTGAGGTTGATAAAGCGTAGTTAAACAAAAAAAGGGTGATGGCATCTCAGATACCATCACCCTTTACTTTTTGAATTTGCTGTACTGAAAGAATCAGAGTTTTTCAGGGATGTTGAGATGCGTGCGGATGGATCCGTCCAGCACGGTAACGGCCTGACCGGCTATCTGAAGCATGTCTACTTTTTCATCCTTGATGAGCATATTCACCGTAACATAACCCGGACGGTTCATAGAAGAGCCCTGAAAGCCTTTGAATGAGTAGAATTTCTTGCTGCGGTCGAGAAGCTCGTTGTGCCACAGGAAAACAGCCATAGGGCCGTTGGCCGAGCCGGTAACCGGATCTTCGTTCACGCCAAGTGATGGCGCAAAAAAGCGCAGATGCCAGTCGATATCGCGGTCGCCTGTGTCGGTGGTAACCACGGCAAACCCGCTGATGTCGTGACGCTCGTTAATCTTCTCCATAAGCATGAAATTTGGCTCGAGCGTTTTCATACTGTCGTAGGCTGCCAGCGGAATGTAGCAGTAGCCATCCTGGGTAATTTGCGGCTTCACCTTTTTGCTCAGCTCAACTTCTGAGATACCGATAGCGGCGCACAGAAGCGAATAATCGTCGGGGAAAGGGAAAAAGCTTGGAATAGGCAGCCCCATTTTAATGTATGGCTGCATGTCTTTCCATTCTACATCTACGGTTAAAATTCCGGATTTGGTTTCAACAAGAAACGACTGCGGCTCGTTAACGGTGAGGCCGAAACGCTTTTCTTCGGCCAGCGCATGGAAAGCTGCAATAGTAGCGTGTCCGCACAGGTCGACTTCCCGTTTTGGAGTAAACCAGCGAATGCGAAGGTCGCACTCTTCATCATCCGATTCCAGAACAAAAGCAGTTTCAGATACGGCCATTTCGTTGGCGATATGCTGCATATCGGTGCTCGACAGGCTGTCGGCATCCAGAACTACTCCGGCGGGGTTGCCGGAAAACGGTTTACGCGTGAAAGCGTCTATTTGTTTAATATGAATACTGCTCATGCCTGTATGGAATTAATAAGTTGAGAAAAGTGAAGCCCGTCTGTACATAAAAATGCACAGACGGGTTCAAAGGATTTAGTCGGCCGGGATAATTTCCACGACCTGCACGTTGAACATCAGCGTGGCGTTGGCTGGAATCAAGTCGCCTCTGGCCTGATCGCCGTAGGCAAGATCAGAAGGTATAATGAGTACGCGCTCCTCGTTGAGCTGCATTCCGATAAGGCCTTCGTCCCATCCCTGAATTACACGACCTATTCCAACCTGGAAAACCAGCGGCTGACCGCGGCGTACAGATGTATCGAAAAGAGTGCCATCGGTAAGGAAGCCATCATAATGAACATGAACCATATCGCCGGATTCAACCGGGTCGCCTTCACCCTCACGAACAACAACATACTGCAGGCCCGATTCGGTTGTAACAACATCATCTTCGTTGTATTCCCACACGCCTTCGGGCTCGCGGGTAACGTCGAGAAGCTCTACTTCGAAGGTAAGCGTTGCGTTTGGAGGTATGATGCCGCCGCCGGCCCCGGTTTCGCCGTAAGCGAGTTCAGGAGCAATTGTAAGCGTCCGCTGACCGCCAACGCGCATTCCCTGGAATCCTTTATCCCATCCTTCAATAACCTGACCTGCTCCGATTTGAAAAGAAAACGGACCGCGGCCTTCGCTGCTGTCAAACTCTTCACCATTTTCAAGATAGCCAGTGTAGTTCACCTGAATGATATCTCCTTCAGTTGCCATTTCTCCGTCTCCTGTAACGGTGTCTTCAACCTGCAGTCCCTCAGGAAATTCGACAGACTGGTCGTCTTGAGAAGTGCCGCAGGAGAATAAGACGGCAGCGCTCAGAGTAATAATTAAAATTGAAAGAAAAGATTTATAAGTTAGCATAGTTTGAAATTTGTAAGTGTTTTTAGATTGGGGTTAAGATAACAAAGTTCTGTTCGGGAGAAAAAAACGGCGACTAAAATAGCAATGATTTGATGGTGGAATTTTTAAAAAATGGTATTAGTTTCTGTCATGATGCCACTAACGGGGTAATCCTTTCTAATTCTCAATATTTACAGGCTTTTATGGAAATTCCAAAACTACACAGCTGCGCAATTAACGGTGATTTGAACGGATTGAAGCAGCTCATCAGCGAAGGAGCTGATTTAAATGAGCAGGCTAAAGGTGGTTCAACGGCCCTTATTTATGCAGCGGAGAAAAACAACTTCGATATTGTTAAGTTACTCATTGAAGCCGGTGCCGATCCCAATATAGCTAATAAGCTTGGGGGAACTGCTCTAAATCGTGCTGCTGAAAACGGGAATATCGATATGATGAACTATCTGTTCGATAAAGGTGCTACCGTTGGACCGCTGGCTCTTATTATTGCTGCACGGGAAGGACAGCTGGAGGCCGTTAAGCTTTTAATGAAGCACGGAGCTGACGTTAATGCACGGCAGTCGTGGGGGCAAACGGCTCTTATGCTGGCTGCACGCGAAGGCCATTTAGCCGTTTGTACGTATCTAGTGCGGCATGGTGCTGATGTGCGGGTTAAGGACAAAAGCGGCAAAAATGCGCTTCGTCTTGCCAACGACAACGATCATCCAGAGGTTGGCGCTTATCTGAGACGCGCCGGTGCCGTGGAAGAAAAAGAAAAGAAAAAGCCCGCAGCTCCGCTTGCCGACGACGACGATGATGACGACGATGATATTCAGGAAGACATCGAGAGCACCGACGGAGATGATGAGTTAAGCGAAGACAGCCTGGATTAATCAGGTTTCTTATTTTCCATCTGAGAGAGCTGCAGATTCAGAGCATAAGCTGATATCTGCAGCTCTCTTAATGAAACAGCAAGAGAGTAAAGCAGGAAAAGCAGCGCAAAGCCAAAAACAATGCTGCCCGATTGCAGGTAGCCTGCGTAGAGCAAAAACATGCAGAGCACGCACAGGAAAAGGCTTATCACCCCGTGAATCTGCATCGACTGAATAAGAGTCACCCTTTTCCGAAGATTCACAATCTGATCGTAGATGATCTCATCGTGCGAATCCTTATACTTCTGATGCAAACCTCTGATGAGCCCGGCAATCGTTAGAAACCGGTTCGTATAGGCCAGAAGCAGCAGCGAAATGGCCGGAAAAAGCAGGGCAGGGGTGGTTAAGTCTAATTCCATCGGTGTAGGTTAATAGCTGATGTTCCAGTAGGGTGATGCGACGTCTTCCGGATTAATATGCCCTTTTTCGAGCAGAAACTCCTCCATAAGCGTTCGAACGGAAACGTCGATCACGTCAAGGACTTCCGCGCGGGCTATCATGTCGTAATCGCCGCCGCCAACTGCGCGATATGAGTTTAGCGCAAGGGTGAAGGAGTCTGAATCCTGAACCGGGCTCCCGTTGTAGCTGAGGCCTTCAATTCGCTCACCCACCGGATTTCTCAGGTTGATGGTGTATGAGGCGCCGTAAAGAACGTCGAAGTTGAAACCGGGAGTAATTCCTGATGGCTGCGGAGTTTGACCGTCTTCGGTAATTTGCTCGAAGTAACGGGCCGAAAACTCAAGGTATTCACGCAGCTCCGCACCGCTAAGCCGAATGGTGAACAGCGTGTTCTCGTACGGATATAAACTTGCAAGGCTTCCACGGGTGATTACACCACCGTCGAAACGGGCGTCTGTGCTGAAAATAGCCGAGGAAGACAGATCGGCTCCTGTGGCCTCTATTTGTACGCGTTGAATGAGATCGGTGATGGCACTGTCTTTAAGGCGCGCATCAGAGCTGTCCCAGACGGAGTCTGTTGTAGCTACCGTTTCGTTGATATAGCTGCGAACGCGCTCATGGTCTTCGGCAAGCATATCTGATAATTCCTGGTGGACCACAGCGTGCCTAACGGAAATAGCGCGGTTCGTGCCGAAGCCAACAATGGCTTCTCCGTTATCATCTCTGCTTAGATTAAGCTCCGTGTAGCCGAGATGCGATGCCCATCTTCCGGGCTGCGTAACGGCCACACCCTGAGGATTGGCTTCGGAAATGTAGGTCATGTCTTCGATTATTCTGTGCGTGTGAGATGTAATCATAGCATGGATACCCGGTATCTCGTCGGCAATCAGCTTGCCGAAGTTCTCAGCTCCCAGTGATTCGGACGTATAGCTGCTGTTACCCTCGAATCCGGAATGCAGTAGCATCACAATTACTTCTGCGCCTTCTTCGTAAAGTTTTTCCACGTAGGTGCGGGCTGTTTCAACCCCGTCTTCAAACCGGAGCTGACCCTCAACACGTGGCCGATCCCATACGGCCGAACCGGGAGTTGTAAGGGCAATAATTCCGACTTTGAAGCCATCGTATTCACGCATAATGTATGGGGTGTAAGCTGGCTCTCCGGTAGACTCATGGACAGCGTTAGCAGCCATGAAAGGTGTATCCGTTTGGTCTTTTCTGTAATTCAGATGAGGGATGCCGAAGTTAAACTCGTGGTTTCCAACCAGAACGCCATCATATTCAAGATAATCGAGCGCCTGTAAAAATGGGTAGTAACCTGACGTATCTACCCGGGCGAAATACTCGGCAAAGGGATTCCCCTGCAGCCAGTCACCGACGTCTACGAGCAGTATGTGCGATTTTTCAGCCCGAACGGAGTCAATCAGAGTGGCGGCCTTAAGAAGACTGTGCTCTTCGTCCGGGGTATCGCCATAATAATCCCAGGGAAAAACGTGGCCATGAACATCAGCGGTTGAAAGTATACTAAGCGTAGTATGCTCATTCTGCTGAGGGGTGCAGGCAAAAATAAAACCGATAGCGATTGCGAAAGCTGTGAGGTTTAAGAAGCGCTTCATGTTGAAAAAGGAAGTGGTGGTGGACTGAAAAAAAAGCAAAAAAAAAGCCACATCAGATGTGGCTTCTGTTACAAAAGCATTGGAAATGCGAAGGATTATTCGTCGTTCTTTTTATCCTGAATATCGATGCGAATTTCCTGAGCAAGTTTTTTAAGATCCTGAAGGGTTTTACGAGCACGGGTACCAGCTGTTTTATTACCCTTAGCGTAGAACTTGTCCATGTCTTCTTCTAAAGAATCTACAAGGCTTTTTACTTCGTGAAAACGACTCATGTGTTTCTCCGTTAATCTATTAATGTATGTTGTTTTGTCTGTTTAAGTGTAACGACCACCGAATCTAATTATATGGTTTGCATGAATCAAGCACTTAATTCGTTTTTTTGCCGTTTTTTTGTAAAAAAAGCGGTTTGAGAGCATTTTTTCTGCATTTTTGGACGAAATCAGCCAAGTGAATTGTCAAAACTCTTCCGGTTTGTAAGGTCAGTGATGCGTAAAACCCGTGGCGACACCCCGCTTTTTTCAAGTTCAGAAGGCATTGTTGGTTTAGCTTTTGATGCGTCTGATGCTGTGTTTACAAATATTTCGTTTAGTTCTTCAGCTGTGTCGAATGCAATAACATGATCGAATTGAAGCTGCTTTTGCAAGGCTTCTGCCAGAGTAGCGAGGTCTGCCGGACTTGCCTTTTTGTCTGCATCAGAAACCAGTGTGGATAGCAGCACGTTGGTTTGTGTTCCGAGATGCTTTAGGTAAGTGCTGTTAATTTCAAGCTCCCCTTTATCACCCGTTGTAACCGTGTCGCGCTGATAGCCGTTGATGGCAATCATAGGAATTCCTTCATCGGCAAATAAGGCAGTTAAACGGAGATTCAGCTCTTTGATGGACCGGATTTGAGCGTCTTTGCGCATAATGCCGGTTTGCATAATCCGATCTGTGTATTCGCTGTCGGCGTGTAAAACCATAAAAGAATCCAGACGCAATTCCGACAGGCGTTTGGCAAGAAGCTTCAGAAAACCACCGTTGTCCAGGTTTTTGTAATCGATAATAAAAAGATAGCGCATGTAAGAAAATACGGAAGTGAGAGTCAGTTCTTTTTGAGCACTTCACCACCAAAATGGTAGGGTAGAAGTTGTAAAGTAGTAACAGACATGGTTTGGTTATCGTTTTGATGCAGAACGATTCGGCTGGCTGGTAAATGTTCCATTAAAACCTGCCGGCATGCTCCGCATGGACTTACGTAATCACTTTTGGGAGCCATTACATACATATTGCCGAATGATCGGTGTCCAATACTTACAGCCCGGCTTATAGCCACGCGTTCAGCGCATAGTCCTAATTCCCAGTTCGAGCACTCTACGTTTACGCCTGGTACGAATCCACCCTCAACTTCCAGCAGGGCAGAAACCTGGAAATCTGAGTTTGGTGTTACTGCCAGCTCACAAAGTAAACTGAGGCGATTAAAAATAGCTTTGTCATCGAGCTTTTCCTTAATGAGAATATCGGGAGTATCGAAATTGAGCTCCGGGTTAATTTCAAAGCTGATGTCGTACTCCTGCTTCCAGTAGGTTGATAGCTCCTCCCGGCCCGGTTCGTCGGGAAAGATGATGGCTTCCGGCCTGCTCCCGCTTGCAAGACACGAAAATAAGGCGCTTTGAATCCGGCTGATGCTAAGAGGATAAGAAATGTTTTCCACCCTGACACCCGGGAAATATTGCCCTTCTGTGCTACGAACAACACATACTTTGGCAGTGCCGGAATACGGCACGTAAGAGTTTTTGATGAGAGTCTTAAATTCCATTCAAATAGATTTTAGTCGATAACAGATTCGATAACGGCGTCCATTACAGCTGAACGGACTCTGTTAATTCCTGTTGCTGTTCCCCTTTTAGGATATGTTCTGTTAGTTAATATAACAACTGAGAGCTTACGTTCCGGATCAATCCAAAAGCTGGTGCCCGTAAATCCGAGGTGCCCAAAAGTATCGTCACTGCTTAAGTTGCCAGCCGTTGTGAATCCTTCGAGGCTTTTTAAGTCGTAGCCCAGCGCCCGGCCCATTTGCCCTTCTCTGCGTTCAGTAAAGTATTGCAGCGTTTCCTCATTGATGAACCTTCGGCCGTTGTATTCACCCTGCTGAATAAGCATTTGTGTGAATTTCGCCATGTCTGAAGCTGTGGAGAAGAGTCCGGCATGCCCGGCAATACCGCCCATGTAGAAGGCCCGTTCATCATGTACTTCAGCCCGGATTCGCGTGTTGCGGTACTGCTCATCAACTTCAGTTGGCGGAATGCGGTTTACGGTCCAGCGGCCGCGGCGCTGCGGATTAAATACAGTATCCGACATTCCCATAGGATAGTATACCCTGCGGTTCAGAAACTGATCGAATGATTGTCCGCTTACACGTTCGGCAATTTCAGCAAGCAGAATAAAGCCAAGATCGCTGTAGACAATTGTTTCACCCGGCTGATTAATGAGTGGTTCGTTTAAAATTGCGTTGAGTATAGTGGCTTTGGTACGGTGGCGGTCCACATAGGTCCGGAAAGCCGGAAGCCCGGATGTATGATTGAGCAGCATGCGGATCGTAATAGCTTCCTTATTGTCCCTGCTGAATTCATCAAAGTACTGGCTCACTTTATCATCCAGTCCGATAATACCTTCATCAACCAGCATTTGAATAGCTGTTGTTGTGGCAACAGGTTTGGTAAGAGAGGCCAGGTCGTAGATATCGTTGGTTCGTACCGGCCTGCGCTTGTTGTAATCGTGGTAACCGAATGCTTCCTGGTAAGCTAAAACGCCGTCTTTTACAACGGCCACAACGCCGCCTGGAAATACAGAGTCCTGCACGGCCTGGTTCATAATGCGATTAACCTCATACAGCCTTTCGGCAGAAAGGCCGGCAGTTTCCGGATAATCTCTTCTGAGAATTGTTTTCGGAAGTTGTATGCCTTCCCCACGCTCGTATAAACCAGGTATGGTGATGGGCAGTCTGCCGTTTACTTCCGTTGCCCCGAAAAGAGCAGCAGCTGCGGCTTCGGAATGCGAACCAAGCGAGGTCCAGGCAAGCGCATGGACATCTGCATCGGGCACTTCACTAATAACATACGGACTGGAAAAGGAAACCACCGCAGTTGGTTTGTTAAGCGCTGTGAGGCGATCTACAAACTGCCTTTGTGCCCGTTTGAAGGTGATGGGCTGTCCCGTGGTAAGCGGAAGGAAAGAACCAATTATAACCAAATCGGCACTCCTTGCAGAGGCCACGGCCTGATCCAGCTCTTCGCGAGATGTACGGTCGTCATACAAATGAAACGATATGCTGGGATGATACTGATTAAGAGCCGTTCTGAATCCGGAGCCAACCGTACCGCTCTGGCTGTTTGCAATGGCAATTACGGTAATGTTTGGATATCGATCGGGACGAATCGGCAAAATATCCCGGTTATTGCGAACAACGGTGATAGACTCCCGTGCTATCTGATCGGCGATCATCTGGTTTTGGCGCGTATTTACCAGTCTGGAAATCCGGTTTATATTTACATCAGCCCGGCGCATCAGGCCATGATTAATTTTGTGTGTCAACAAACGCATCACCGATTCATCAATGCGCTCTTCTGTGATCTCGCCCCTCTGTACGGCTTCTTCAATCTGGAATATGGCCGTAAGTTCGTCGGGGGAAAGCAGCAGTAAATCAGAGCCGGCATTAAGAGCAAGTACGGCCGCTTCGCCGGGAGCGTAATGGGCCGCAATTCCCTGCATTTCAAGGCCATCGGTTACGATAAGTCCGTTGAAGCCCAGGCTGTCGCGCAGAATACCGTTAAGCAACCTGCCGTCCAGCGTTGCAGGCATAGCCGGATCGGAGGCAATATTCGGGAAAGAAATATGGGCGCTCATCACGCTTTCAACTCCGGCATCAATCACCCTTTTAAAAGGAATAAGTTCTACTTCACTCAGGTTTTCGTAACTCCGTGTAATGGTAGGCAGAGCTGTATGAGAATCGGTATCTGTATCGCCATGGCCCGGGAAATGTTTAGCTGTCGATATCAAACCCTGGCTTTGTACGCCCTTAATAAAAGATTCTGCAAACATGCTTACAGTTTCGGGGTCTTCCGAGAACGACCGAACGTTAATAACCGGATTGTCTGGATTGTTGTTTACGTCCACTACGGGCGCATAAATCTGATGAACTCCGATTGCCCGTGCTTCCATAGCGGTTATCCGGCCTTTTTCGAACGCCCAGTGCGGATTTCCGGTGGCGGCCACGCCCATGGCAGGAGTAATTCTCGTGGTGCCTCCAACCCGCATGGCGGCGCCGAATTCCATGTCCTGGCTAATCCAAAGCGGGATTCGCGATCGTTGCTGCAGGTTGTTGTTAAGTACAGCCTGGTTATACACATCACCCCGGAAAAAAATAATACCGCCAACCTGGTATTCTTCGACCATTCGGGCGAGGTGCCTGAATTCATCGTGATCGTCGGCGTAGTAAGAACCGTTAGCGCGGATTATGATTAGCTGGGCGATTTTTTCACGGAGCGTCATTTCGCTAAGCAAATTCTCCGCCTGTGTGGATATATGAGCGCGCAGCCTGTCGTTGCCATCTTCTTGCGGTTCATTACTCCCGGTGGATGCCATGATAGCTAATCCTGTAAAAACTAGAAGAACGGCAACTGCGAGGACGGTTAAGTTTCTGCTCATAAAACGGAAGGTTGTCGGTTGTGAAATATTTAGTCGGATTGTGTTACGGCAGGAACGCTAAACTCCGGCCGTGAAATCAGATCAGTAAGATTTTTCGGGGTGTCCAATATATGAATTTCAGGATGATGCTTTACGAGACTGTGGACCATCATCTCCCTGAAATACGAATTTTTAAATAATCCCCCGTGAAGAGCCAGCTTTTTAACTAACGCATTGTTGGCAATGGCGGTATGCAGAAGTTCAGTAGTTTTATTGATGTGATCAAGGGTGATGCTTTCTGCGGTGCCATCACCCTTCTCTGCCATATTTAAACAAACAGGTGCTAGCAGGGAAGGACGTTCAGAGAAAATCTGAAGCATCCTGGCATCATTTTTTTCTGTACTTAATCCGTACTGATTAAGCAGGTCTAGTTTGTCTGCGAAGCTGAAACTCTCAAAAAAAGGCAGGAAATCTTTTCCAATTTGCCGGCCCGAACCTGGCTCGATTGTATCTGGTCCGCTACCGCCAATGAGCCGGATCTTGCGGCTGTTGGTTTCACCTGTGGCCAGTACTGAGCCGGTTCCGCAAATCAGCAGGGCGTTGCCTGAAGTTTTGGTGCCAAATGCAGCAGCAAAAGTAGTTGAGACATCGGAGTAGATTTCGACACGGGCACGGTTGAGATTTTTTTTTAAATGCTGCTCAAGCGCCCGAGAACGGTCTTGGCTTGCAAACCCCGCAATGCCTGCGCGAAGAAGAGCTACGTTAGATGCCTTATTCCCGAGCGTATTTTTTATTACATCGAAAATTCGTCGGGCAACTTCTTCAGCCTGCATAACAGAACCCTGAAGCGGGAGACCCTCGGCCTTTATCGTTTCATCACCGGATAGTCGAAAGGTGTACCTGGAGCCGGTTCCTCCACCATCTATCCCAATGCTAGGCATGTGTTCGTTATGCATAGCTCAGGGGGTGAGGGTTAAACGTGTATGGGATACGGAATATGATGTTCGAACTATTGGTCCGAATGGAGGCCAGGAATCCAGCCCGTTATTATAAAACTTTGTGAATGGGTTCGACGAGGTGCCCGGAATTAAAACGGTTACGGTTTCGGAAGCCTGCCCGGGTCGTCTAATGGTTTGTATTACCGCTGTGGTGAGAGTCTGTGTGCGTATGCTTTTGCCGTCGCTGTAAATGCGGGCCGCGTTGAGCAGATCCTGTTGACCCAGAACGGGAATATTTTGTGCGGTTTCGAGCCGTACACATGCCCGGCTACGGCTGCGGTATGTGTTGGAATCACCTGCATACCCGCAAATTAAACGGTCAGTAAATGTATTTTTATTTACATTACCCCATCTCCAATCGAATGTTTCTTCTCCGGCAACTGTCCGAAGCTCTGCTAAAGCCTCCTGCAGACGACGTGCAAAAAACGCGTTGGAAACAGGTGAAACCCCACCCGAACTCTGCTGCATAGCACGGTAATGCGCCCTGATAAGCTGTGTTCCAATTTCCTGATCAATTAGCCCGAGTCCTTCCAGTAGTTCATAATCTTCTGCCTCCAGATAGCTGCGAAGTGCATTTTCTCCGATTTTTCTGAGGCTCAGCTCCATGATAGATGCAGCTACAGCGTAGCGCTCATATTGCCCGTTCCAGTTTGTGAGATACTGTCTGGTAATGTTGATGTCGGGAATTGTATCAAGCTCACCAAGGATGTCACTTAGCTGTGCTGCCAGCTCTATTCTGCCCGGGTGCGTGTCATGAGCCTGAGATTGATTGAGCGTTAAAAGCTGTTCGTGGTCGAAAAGGCTACGCTCATTTAAGTAATCGGCAATTTCAACTGAAAAACCGGTGGTGATACTGCTGTCCTTACCAGCAGGGATTATGAGAAAAGGACCAAGTCCGGAAGATTCGGACTTGGGATGGTTTCCATTGAAAGCCATTTCCCGGAAGGCACTAAGATTGATTCCCAGATTTTCGTTGAGCCGGCTGAACAGGAATGCAGGATTTGCGTTTTCTTGAGGGAGAAAACCGGATTCATTAAGCGGCAGTCGAAACAGATGTTGTTCGCCTTCATCGGTTTCTACGATAATGCGCGCGCGGTTCTGAATACTGTCGGCCTGGAGAACTATATCATCCGTTGCAAAGTCGCTCTCCGGTACCCAGCTTCTGTCGGGGCCAGATCCGGCCCATAAAACAGGAGTTCCGGGGATGGTGAAACCCGTTACTGAGTCTTCGTCGGAGTTTGAAATGCTTACATCATACCAGAAAGTCGGTGCCTGATTACCCGACTGCAGCGAGGTGAAGTGCACTACACTGCCATCCGCCGAAACTTGTGATACAGAGCGCACCGGGCCTATATGACCGGGAGCATTCAGAAGCTGTCTAAGCTGATTATCGGCTTTTAAAAGCGTGCGAACCTGTGGGAACAGCTCGTTTGGAAGTTCCAGTTTACGGATGATTTCCATGCTGTCTTCACCAAACATATAGGGAAGAAGAGATGCGGGCAAAGATGCAGAGACCAGGGTGTTGGCGAGTTCCTGCTGCCAGTTGGTATGTAAAAGCCAGTTCTGCAGAACAAAAATCCGGAGCACGTCGTCGGCTGTCCATACCGAAGGGCGGGTGCCGGTAACGGTAAACTGTATGGAATAGTCACGGCCGCTTTTGCGAATGAAGTCGTTAATGCCATCGGCGTAGAAGCCAAGGAGCTCATAATCGAAGTCGGATACGCCGAGCGCTTCTTTCAAATTGCCATTGGGACTGTAAAGCAGGGCAGCTGACAGCTTGTCGGCCGGAAGATATTCGGTACCAAACAGCGAAGAGTACCTGCTGTGGACAGCCCAATGGAAGCGTTGCATCTGCCAGAGCCGGTCGCGGGCGTGGGCAAAGCCGATACCAGCCATGGTGTTGCGCATGGTTGAAGCCGTAACCATAACGTGGCCATCTGCAGAGCGGTCGAGGTGTGTTTGTGCCGATACAGATGCTGTTTGGAAACGCCCGGTCTCAGCAACAGTTGCATTAAACAGACTCGCTCTGATAACCAGAAAAGCGACAATAATAAGTAGAAGAAATCCCAGAATGAGTGAGAGAAATGGAATTCTCATGAAGCCCGAAGCCAACAGTTGATAATGATTTGAATAACTTAGTAGTAATATGTAAAAACAGCGTGTCTAAAAGGCTAAAACGCTTATTTTTGCGCTAAAGGTGTAACTAAAAGGCAAGTACGTGGCAGGCATAATAGCTTTAGCGTTCAACATGAGTTAAAATAAACCATATTTTATGCCTGAACTGTATTTGAACCAGTTAAGTTAACAAGCCGAAAGTGAAAACGGCATAACTGCTGTATGAGTGTTAATATAAAGAGAAAAAGGACGACCATTGGCTAATAATGAAAAGGTTGCTGTTGCCAGACTTCTGGAAGCCGCCGATAAGTTTGGAACACCACTTTATGTGTATAATGAAGCAAAAATTGAGGCTCAGTGCCGCCGTGTAACGGAACAGTTCCACGGCCTTCCTGTAAACTGGCTGTATGCGATTAAAGCAAACGATAACCCGTTTATAATGGAGATTATCCAGAACCAGGGAATCGGGTTCGATACTGTAAGCTACGAAGAGGTTTTGCTCAGTAATAAATTTACGACCGATCCTGCCAGAATATTTTACACCGAAAACAGCATGTCGGATGTAGAAATGGATGCCGCGATCGATATGGGTGTAGTGCTCAATATCGGCTCGCTAAACAGACTTGAACGCTTTTTCCAGCATCCAAAATCTACGGAATGCTGCATTCGGATTAATCCTGCTATTGGCGACGGACACCATGCCCGGGTAAACACAGGAGATCCCGAAAGTAAATTTGGTATACGGATTGGTCTTATTGAAGACGCTGTAAAGATGGCCGAAAAGTATGGCAAAAAGATAACTGGTATTCATGCGCATATCGGCAGCGGTATTAAGGAACCGGAAAATCTAATTGCAGCCATGAAGGTTATGCTCGAATTGTCGCAGGAATTCCCGCATCTGGAGTACATCAACTTTGGTGGCGGAATGCCAACGCCGTACCGCGATTCCGATCAGACCTGGGATATGGCACGTTTCTCGGAATTGGCATCGCCTGTACTTCACCGCGATCTGGAAAAGCGCCCCGATGACTTTCAGTATTTCTTTGAGCCCGGCCGCTGGTTTGTTGCCGAAGCGGGATATCTGCTTACCCGTGTGCAAACGATTAAGGATCAGGTAGAAACGACCTACTTGGGTACAGATACAGGCATGCATCATCTCATGCGGCCCATTATTTACGACTCATACCATCGTGTAGTAAACCTGAACAGCTACAACGAAGCAGCTGATCAACTCTATACCATTTCGGGAAATATTTGTGAAAGCGGTGATATTCTTGCGTTCGACCGAATGATGCCGGAAGCCAAAATGGGCGATATTCTGGCGATTTGTGATGCCGGCGCTTATGGCATGACCATGGCCTCTCAGTATAACCGCAGAGCGCTCCCGGCTGAGGTACTCTTGAAAACAGACGGAAGCATGAAGCTCATTCGGCCGGCCCTGAGCCCATCCGAGACGGTGAGGGATTTTCTCGACCGCTGCGGGTACGACAAAGCGTGAATTCCCTCTTCAAAAAAGCGTTTGAAATGTTACCTTTAGGGCAATGATTCGAACCTGCTTCAAAACTGAAGAATCTGGTTTTGACCAACTGTTATAACTAATTATTAAAGCTAAAGACGATTCTCGTATGACTATTAAAAAAGTAGCCGTAATTGGCGGCGGTACGATGGGCAACGGCATCACCCATGTGGTGGCTATGTCCGGATTCGACGTAACCCTAATTGATATTAATGAATCGGTGCTGGAACGCGCTCTTGCAACCATCACCAAGAACCTCGACCGGATGGTCTCCAAAGAGAAAATTTCAGCTTCGGATAAAGATTCCACGCTCGGAAGAATCTCTACATCAACAAGTATGGAAAATTCCGTTGGTGATGTGGATTTGGTGATTGAGGCCGTTAATGAAAACTTCGACCTGAAACGCAAAATTTTCACCACGCTCGATGAGAAAACCAAGAGCGATTGTGTGCTGGCTTCGAATACCTCCTCAATTTCGATAACCAAGCTGGCCGGCGTTACCAAACGTCCCGGAAAAGTGATTGGAATGCACTTCTTCAATCCGGTTCCGGTTATGAAGCTGGTTGAAATCGTGCGCGGCCTGGATACTTCAGACGAGGTTTACAGCGCCATTGAGGAAATGTCCAAAACACTCAAGAAAGTACCGGTTCCGGTAAACGATTCTCCGGGATTTGTTTCCAACCGCGTGCTCATGCCAATGATTAATGAAGCTATTTTCTGCGTGTACGAAGGTGTTGCAACGCCCGAGCATGTGGATGAGGTGATGAAGCTTGGTATGGCCCACCCGATGGGTCCGCTTCGTCTTGCCGATTTTATAGGTCTCGACGTTTGTCTTGATATTCTAACTGTGTTGTATGATGGTTTCAAAGACCCGAAGTACCGCCCGTGTCCGCTTTTGGTTCAGATGGTGGATGCCGGTAAGCTCGGTGACAAAACAGGCGGCGGATTTTATTCTAAATCCTGATCTTTATACGACGATAGATTAAAATCAAAAAGGGCGCTGTGAGGCGTCCTTTTTTTTGCATTATATTTGGGAAGGGATGTTAATCAGCGAACAATGCGCACAAAACTAAAAAACATGGAAAAAATCGATCTTCGAAGCGATACCGTTACACGACCAACGCCGGAAATGCTGCAGGCCATGGTGGCCGCCGAAACCGGAGATGATGTTTTTAAAGAAGATCCAACCGTAAACGCATTTGAAGAGCGCGTTGCCGCTATGTTTGGTCAGGAGGCCGGGTTATTTGTGCCGAGCGGTGTAATGAGTAATCAATTGTGCGTTTTCGAACTCACCAGCCCGGGCGATGAAATCATCCTCGAGGAAAAGGCTCATATATTTAATTATGAGGCCAGCTCTGCGGCAATGATTTCCGGCGTGCAGCTACGGCCCCTAAAAGGTGTTCACGGACTTCTGAGTCCCGAAGATGTGGAAGCCGCCGTTCGTACCACCAACGATTGGGATCCGCATACAAGGGTGATTGCGCTTGAAAATACGACCAATAAGGGCGGAGGCGCTTTTTATTCGCTCGATACCATAAAAGAAATGCGCGAAATCGCGGACCGCCACAAGCTGTTTATGCATCTCGACGGCGCCCGGATCTGGAACGCGCTTGCAGAGGCCGGTTACGATGCAGAAACTATTGGGCGTAATTTTGATACCATCTCGGTCTGCTTCAGCAAAGGATTGGGGGCTCCGGTTGGCTCGATGATGCTATCCACCAGGGAGCGCATCACCCGGGCAAGGCGTACGCGTAAAATGCTCGGAGGTGGAATGCGGCAAATCGGTTTGCTGGCTGCAGCAGCTGAATACGCCCTGGATCATCATTTTAAAAAGCTGAAAATCGACAACCTCCGCTCCAAACAGCTGGCCAAAGTTATTAGTGAGAACCCACATTTCACTGTAGAACCAGACTCCGTGTTTACCAACATACTTCTGTTCGATACGCCCGGTCCAGCCAGTGAGGTGCTTGAAATATTAGATGAAAACGGTATTATGATGACGGCATTTGGTCCTCAGACAATACGTGCCGTGTTTCATTTTCAGATAAGCGATGAGCAGTTCGACCGCGTCTGTTCCTTTTTTGAATTTTACGGCAAAAGCTGATAGAATCCTGTAGTATGAAAGGGGGGCAGGAGGGCATCACCCTTAACGGGAAAAAACAATTTTAGAGAAGTAGGTTTCAAGAAACGTCCCGGCCAATAAGCTTTGATAACCGGGCATCATAAACTCAACACTATATGATTCGATATTACGGAAAACTTGCCGGCTATGGCAAAGCTGTGCCTGAAAAGATTATTACCAACCAGGAGCTTGCAGAGCGAATCGATACCAGCGACGAATGGATTACCGAACGAACCGGAATTAAAGAGAGGCATGTGGTTCGCGAAGATGAATACTGCTCTGAACTTGCCACCGAGGCCTCCAGAAGGGCGATGGATAAAGCCGGTATTACGGCCGAAGAGGTCGATTTAATTATCGTGGCAACCTCCAGCCCGGATTACCTCACGCCACCGGTTTCATCGCAGGTACAGCACAATCTGGGCGCAAACAACGCCGGTGCCTTTGTGATGGTGGTTGGCTGCACGGGTTTTGTGTACGCACTTGTTACGGCCGATCAGTTTATTCGCTCGGGTCAGTACAGAAACATTATAGTGGTGGGTGTTGAAGTCACCAGCCGGAACGTAGACTGGAACGACCGTAACACATGCGTGCTTTTTGGTGATGGCGCTGCCGCGGTGGTGCTTCAGAGAACGGAAACCGAAACCGGCCTCATCACCCATCACCTTGGGTCAGACGGGAGCGGATTCGAGCACATTATACAAGTTGCCGGCGGAACACGAAACTCTGTAACGCACAAGAGCCTGGACGAAGGGCTTCAGTTCCTGCAAATGAACGGGAGGGAAGTCTTCAAATTTGCATCTGTTATTATGGGGCAAGCTCTCAAAAAAGTTGTTGATGAAGCCGGGTACACAATCGATGAAATTGATTTATTTATTCCGCATCAGGCGAACGCCCGGATTATCGAGTTTGCGGCCAAACAAGCAGGATTACCTGCGGAAAAAGTATTTGTTAATGTAGATAAATACGGGAATACATCAGCTGCTTCTGTGCCTATTGCAATTGCTGAGGCATTTGAACAAAACAGGTTAAAAGAAGGTGACCTGCTCGCACTGGTTGCTTTTGGATCTGGTCTTACCTGGGGTTCCTGCCTTTTCAGGGTTTAATTTGATATCGCTATTTGGCAATTAGAATTTCTTGATATAAATAGACCGACTTCGGCTTCAATCAGCACACTCTTAGAATCCGCTCAGGGTACGCTTTGAGGTATAATTAAAATTAAGGATAATGAATGCTGGTTGAGCGGAGTCGAAACCAGCCTCGCCGAAGTATTAACCGTTTCCTTTTAGTATCTCCGGGAATTGGTGAGCCAGGTTTTAAATAAAAAAAGCATCCCGGTTAACCGGGATGCTTTTTTTGTAATGATGTGATGTGTGAATCAGCTGTCGGTCATGCTCGCGCGTGCTGCTTCAAGCTTTTCTGTAAGTTCAGGCCCGAGGTGTCGCTCGAGAATACTACGGTAGGTTCTGGATGTTCGAAAGCCCATCCCCTGGTCGAAAAAGTCGGAGAGCATAGGGCCCCAGTCGTTATCGAGCGGCATGATAATACCAAAACGCTCGCTGGCAAGATCGGCTGCGGGATGCTGTCTCAGGTTTTTGCCCCGCTCGGCGGCACGCCAGTAGTTGTAGATATCGACATATGCAAACAAATCGTCTCTTGAAGAGACCATATCGATTATTTGTGCATTCGAGGTTGCGAACTCCATTTCAGCACCGGGCAGGTAATGGTCGCGAAGACGTTCGAGCCGGTCCTGGTGCAACGTTCCCTGGAAAGCCAGCGCTTTCATGCCTTCAAAGTGTTCAGAAATATCGCTGAGCTCGTTAATCTGTTCGATCGAGTCGTTGGTAATAAGAACGGCAACATTGGTAAGGTAAGGAGGGCTGAACCGAATTTCTTTTTTACGGTCTTCGGTAATAGTTACGTTACCAAGCCCGAATACACCACCACTGGAATTTTTGACATCACTATAAAAATTGCTAAAGCTTTCATCAGGGATAAAGTTAAAACGCAGTTCGATTCCCTGTGAGGCCTGGACGAAATCGGCGAATTCCTTAAGAATATCGATTGCCACACCGGTAAGGTTTCCTTCATCATCAGTATAGGCAAAGCCATCGGCAGGTATATAAACGACGCTTAAATTGGCATAACCTTTCTGCTGGGCTTCTTGATAGAAATCACCTTTATAGGGCACATTATCATTACAAGCCACTGCAAAAATGAGCAATAGAGCGACGGCCGCCGGTAAGTATCTGTTCAGATTAAACGTATGTACCATTTTGAGCTGCATATAAACGTATTTTGTTTAGGTGATAAGGTGAAAAAGCCGGGAATCTAGCTGCCCGGTTCAAGCTGATAGGGTTTATGGTGCGACAAAATATATTTCAGACAGCTTATAAGCTGTTTGCGGAGTGGCTGTGCATCACGCCAAATCTCCGCCTGTTTTTCTTTGTATAACCTTCTGCCTGCCTCGGTTTCGATGAGTATAGGCTCGTATCCGATGCTGCGAAGATCGTACGGACCGGCCTTCATATCGAGTACGCGCGCTTTCGAAGCCATTTTAAACGCCTCAAGAGTAAGGTCTGCCGGAATCCACGGGCTAAGTTTGTAAGACCATTTGTACAAATCCATGTTTGTGTGAAGGCAGCCGGGCTGTTCGTTTTCGAGCATGGTTTCACGGCTTAGCTCTACCGCATTAAGAGGCTGCGCTTCCGGTGTGAAAAAACGAAAGGCGTCGAAGTGGGAGCAAACGACCGGATTTGAGTCGACCAGGTCACGAATCTCTTCGCGTTTTAAACGAAGAGGAAATTTTTGATGACGAATCTCATCGGCTTCATACACCATGGCCCATTCATGCATGCCGCAGCAGTTGAGGGTCGGGTTTCTGTGGTCGGTGGCTTCAAGAAGAGCCAGAATCCATGTTGTGCCTCGTACTTTCTTTTGAGGGAAAGATGCGGGGTTAATCCACATGCCTTCACCCGAACCAAAACTTTCATAATTATCAGAAACGATATCATCGTGGATATCGGCATCTTCGAGCAGCACACCGGCTCCGGGAGTCCATACTTTAAGTTTAGAGGGGCTCAGCTTGTAATAGGTAAACATGAAATCCATTACCGGATCCTGTTTCTGGCTGAATTTTTCTTCCACGTATAGATCGACTAAGGACGCAACTTGTTCACGATGCTGTGTGGATTTGTTTATCCACGCATCACGTTTAAGACGCGGTTTCGCCGTATATTCAGTTACGGAGCCCTTTGTAACCGGAATATTATAGATAGTTTCTTTTATCAAAGCCTGGTAAAAAATCTGAATGCAACTGAGAGTTGCGGTGTTTCTAAACAAGAATATAGGTATTAAGGCTTCACCCGCAAGCCGTGGTGCAGAATCTAATTAATTTTTACATATAAAGATATTTTATCCCCATTTATAATGGAAAGTATTACACAAAAAACTGATCAAATTACGGGCGAGATGTCGTACAAAGAGTATCGCGACATGACTGACGCACTGCTAAAAGAAGGGAAAACGACGGGAGACAATCATTCAGAAATGATGGTGAACTACACCAAAATGAATGTAACCCGTATGCGGCGCATAGATAAATATATTAAGCTAAACGACGAGCTCGCCGGGTTTGCCGCTTCTCTTGAACAACCTCAGAAGTGGACCGTGCTCACGGAATCCTGGTGTGGTGATGCCGCACAGATAGTGCCTGTGTTTAATAAGGTAGCAGAAGCGTCGAACGGAAAAATCGAGCTCGTATTTGTGCTTCGCGATTTTCATGAGGATCTTATGAATCAGTATCTGACTAACGGTGGTAAGTCAATTCCTAAGCTGATTGTGACCGATAAAGAAAACGGGAAAGAACTATTTTCCTGGGGTCCGAGGCCAGCTCACGCTCAAAAACTGTATAACGAGCTGAAGGAAAGCGGAGCTGATTTTGAAGAGTTCTCCACGAAATTGCACAAATGGTACGCCGACGATAAAACGCTGCATACCCAGGAAGAGCTGCTTCGGTATATAATGCTGTTTACCGTATAAGCGTAAAGACAGCGGTTTGAGATATGGCATCTGAACCGCTTCCGGCTTCGCGTGCGGTAATCCGGTACATGTAGGTGCCGCTCGCAAGACGCGCCGCGTCATAATAAACCGCGTGTAAACCAGGTGAAAAACTTCCGGCCCGGATAACGTCCGTTTGGCGCCCCTGAATATCGAAAATCTCGATGGTTACCACAGCCGATTCCCTCAGCTCAAACTGCAGGTTAGTACCGGGGTTGAATGGATTCGGGTAGTTCGGTTTAATTTGCAGCGTGGCGGGCAGGTCCGTGATTTCTTCTGTAGATGTTTCACTTATTTGAACGAGGGATGTTTTCTCGACCTCTCTGCCGTCCAGAGTGGCCAGCTCCTCATCGATATTAATAAAATCGTTTTGCAGGGTGATGCTTATCCGGGTGGCTTCCAGCTTTTCGTATACGAGCCCCTTTTCCTCAGCGAAGAAAAACTCAGGGCCGTAGTTATCGACTACTGTGAAGGTAAATGGAAATGTACCAAAAAATTCTACTATAACATCTACGGTTGCTTCAATACTTACCCCTGTTTTAAATCCGATGGCTTCAAAGTTTCCCAGATCATTTTCGAAGAAACGGTTTTCCAGCCTGGTATTCCTGAAGGTTATTTTTAGATCTAAATCTTCTCCGAGCGTAACGCCTGTTGGGAGATCAATCATATCTCTGAGAGAGTCCGGGATTTCAACGGTTAGGAGCTCCTCAAAAATGACCACTTGCTCTGTTTCGTCCAGATCGAGGCGAATAACGGGTACGCGCTGGAATTCATCAGGATCAAGGCCCAGTGTTGCTAAAATTTCAGGGTCTATCAGCTGAGCTGTGGATACAAAAGCCGTGTCGCCTAATGAATGGAAAGTGAGAAGCCCGGTGTCGGTTAAAGGATAATTATTGATTTCATATACATAAGCCGTAAAACCCCAGGGATCAGTAAAAAGCTCTGCTTCAACCCGCTCTTCCGTAGTCTGCTGGTATTCATTGAGCGTTTCATCATCGAGATCAAATTCCCTTACAGAATATGTGCCGGTAAATTCTCCGTCACTCTCTAAAGATGGGAAATAGATTTCAGCACCAATATGATCCTGGGCAACAGCTGCAGATGAAAAAGCGCTGGTTAGAATGATGCAGGGCACTAAAACAAAAAGCGTAGCGAATAGTCTCATACGAATATCAAATTATAGTGTGGAATTAGCGCAATCTAATCATTTTCATGGCTTTGGTAAAGGAGTTGTCCGATGATGTAGCCCGTGCCCGTAGCTGATAATAATAAACCCCTGATGCCAGCATAGTAGGCTGAAACGTAACGTCGTGCTGACCAGCCTGAAAGGTTGTAGACTGCACAACCGTTGCAACGCGTCTGCCTCTTACATCGAATAGATCGAGCGAAATCTGGGACTCCTCCGGTATTATAAACCGAAACGTTGTCTGGTTGCGGACAGGGTTAGGGAAGTTTTGAACCAGCTCGAAATTGTCGAAAGAAACCAGAACCTGTGCGCCTTCACTAAGAACTGAACCTGCCGGGTTGGAAAGCCGCACGGTGTATTCCCCTTCATCCGAAAGGTCAAGCGACTCAATTGTGAGCGTAGCCATGTTTTCTCCGTACAACGGTTCACCGTCTTTATACCATTGGTATACGGGTTCCGGAGTAGCTTCAGCGCCAACGCTTAGGGTTACGTCCTGCCCGCCGGGCGCTACTATACTCTGCGGCTGAGAGGTAATAACCGGAGCCGTAAGTGGGCCGGAATACTGGCCGTTAATACGGATGGAGGCAACCAGGTTATTGTTGTTTGAATAGGAGAACCAGCCGGGAGAGCTGGAAGACGGTGGCTCAACAAACAGACGTGTGCGTGCCGGGAAGTAGTTCTGATCAGACTGATCTTCGCTGCCCGAATCGAGCAGAAATTCAATTCTCGAGTTGGGGCTCATCACCTCAAAAACAATAAAGTATTCACCCCCGCCGCTCATCTGCCAGCCCTGGTTTGCCACGTTTATCCGGTTTTGTCCGCGGCTCACCTGATTTACGGGAATGGTGATAAAGCCGGCTTCTGTACCCGGTCTCAGGTTGGTGGGAGTTCCGGCTGCCTGATGAAAACTGATACGCAGGTCGTCGCTGCCAATCAGGCTGGAGTCGCGCCCGTTAACTACAAAGTTAACATCTGAGATACGGCTGTCGAACTCAGGCGAAAAGCGCTTGGCCATTCGCCTGATTCCCTCGCGGCTGGGTCTGCCCGGCGTTCCAGGGAGTTCTGCAAAGGCAGCTACCTGACCAAAATAAGACAGAGTTTGTGCTATTACGGGCAAGGTATTCCAGCTGGAATCGTACGACCACTGCAGTTGCCTTGGTCCGTTATTCATTAGTCCTGCACCTGGCATTGTTTCCACAGGCGGGCTTGTACCAGCGGCAACGAGAACAATGCGCTCATATTCGCCGCTTATAGTATGCGAGCCCGAACCTGCTACAAAAACTTCTATATCTTCTTCTATGTCCAGAGGGTATGTGATGAAGGCAAAGCTTACCTCAAACTCTGCGCTGATATTAACTTCAAGATCTTCGGCTCCAATCCACTCGATATATTCGGCAGCACCATAGCTAACCGAGCGGTTTCCGCTGCCTGTAGTCTGACCGCTGAAATACTGAAACGTAGGGAAGGCTACTCCATAAGCACGCCTGCGCACATCTTCGTACCCGTACCTCCCGTCTTGTACATTCCGGTCGTTTACATAGTTTGCAATGTGGAAGTCCAGTAGTATGTCTTCAAACATTAGTCCGTTTTGCTGGGCAACGGTTTCATAAGCGAAGAAGCGACCGCCATCAGAACGTGTAATCGAACCTGTTGCTTCCGGGCCAACACGCTGGCTTATGTATGAATGGAGCATCGAAGCCCGCTGATAATCGAACAGAACCTCTGCATCACCACGTCTCCAGCTGTAGAGTTCACGATTTATTTCTTCGGGATTGTTGAAATAGTTTGGAACCCGGCCGGAATAACCTGTAAGTAATTCGGCCCATTCCGACTGTCCCTCATTTTGGAAGGTGGCAAGAGCGCCATAATTAGCGTGAATAAGATGCTGGTACTCATGGGATGCCACGCTGCGAACCCTAACAAGGTTAATACTATCCTCAAAATAAATTAAAGGACGTGAATTAAGGTAGATGATATCGGTTGCGTTGCTGTTGCTGTTGGTAGGATCCAGGTCCACAGGATCGAAAAAACCACCAACGCTTCCTGCACCGCTATCGGGCTCCCAGCCGTCTATAATATCGGTAATGAGCACATTAAGCACGCCTGAACCATCGATATCGGGTGCTGTGCCAAAAATACCGGAATGTATATCGAGAATGCCGGCATTAGGATTAATAGAAAGGGAAGGCGTTTGACTATCAAGTGCCGTAAGCAGGCCATCGATAACATCATCGTTTACTTTATCGGGCCCGTATTCTCCCAACTCTACCCAAATCCGTACCCGTTCACTAAGAGCCTTAAGCGTGAAGTTAACCGTATTCCAGGTGTTATTGGTGATGTTTCTCACCCTAAAATCGCGGGTGTCACCAACGGAGTATTGCTCCATTAGCGACATTACGAGGGCTCCTTCGGGTTGCTGTCGCCTCAGGTCGCGATAATTCTCAAGCGCCTGAACCGATATAGGATCCTGTAATATTCCATCTGCCGAGCACAACAGCGTTGTGCCGCGATCGGGATGCATAAACTGATGAGCTTCATGAAATACCCGTTCTCCGGTGAAGGTTGTGGTCTGTTCAACATACTGTGCAAGCGCAGGCGAGCCCAGCGTAAAAGTAAGTATTGCAGCGGTAAGGAATGAGCCGGTAAGAAGGCGGAAAAGGTTTACCATAAAAAATCTGGTGGTAGAAACTTGGTTTTAAAAGTGATGAACCTCGCAGGTGGACGTTTGTTCCCGTATCTTTACAAACCGGGGACACCGTTTTCAACAAAACAAGGAGTTTTGGAATCAAACTATACTGATTCTCTTTTAACCTGTTATAGACAGCCTCACGTTCTGTCGTAAGGTTGTAAATTCATCGTAATATATGAATTCATACGTCATAGTTTTAGTTGAAGCTAAGTGTAATTCACGAGTTTTTGTTAACAATGCGGCTTTAAATATGAAGGTTTAGTCAAAAAAATATGGATACATCAGAAAAAGCGTTTTACCGGCATGTTGCTCTCACAAGCGATGCGCCAATGGGTATTTCCATTAGTCATGCGGAAGGTCCTTTCTTCTATAGTACGGAAAACCGGAGGTATATAGATTTCATTTCTGGTATTGCGGTTAGCACGCTTGGCCACCGCCATCCTGCAGTAGTTGAGGCACTACGCAAGCAGCTCGACAAGCACCTCCACGTAATGGTTTACGGAGAGTTTATACAGAAGCCACAAGCCGATTTTGCCGGACTAATAGCTTCGGTAATGCCTGAATCTCTCGATCGTATTTATTTTGTAAACAGCGGAACTGAGGCCAACGAGGGCGCATTAAAGCTGGCTAAAAAGCATACCGGCCGTACCAGACTCATTGCTTTTCGCGACAGCTACCACGGCGATACCCATGGTTCTCTAAGCGTAACCGGCCGTGATGTCTACCGCGATCCGTATCTGCCGTTACTGCCGGACGTCCATTTTTTCGATTTTAATGATGATGCTGTTCTTGAGGCCATCAACACCGAGACTGCGGCAGTAATCATGGAGCCAATTCAGGGCGAGGGAGGCATCATCCCGTCTGATCCGGAATGGCTCAAAAAAGTCCGCGCTGCCTGTACCGAAGCCGGGGTCTGTCTTATATTTGATGAAATCCAGAGTGGATTCGGCCGCACGGGCGACCTGTTCGCCTTTATGGGCTACAATGTTGTGCCGGATATACTTACTATTGCCAAAGCGATGGGTGGCGGTATGCCGGTTGGAGGTATCGTTTCATCGAGCCGAATATTTGAGTCGTTTATGTACAATCCACCTTTAAACCACGTAACGACCTTTGGCGGGCACCCGATGAGCTGTGCTGCAGGATATGCGGCTCTAAAGTTTACGCTCGATAATAACCTGCCGGAACGCGCGCATCACATTGAGAAAAAAATTAGAAAAGGCCTGGCGCTTGAAGGCGTTCAGGAAATCCGCGGAAAAGGGGCTATGCTGGGTATGGTACTCGAAAGCTTTGAAATGACAAAATTTGTAGTTGAAAAATGTCTCGACAGCGGGCTTCTGCTCGGCTGGACCCTGCATTCCAACACCCTTGTAAGGCTTGCGCCACCCCTGATTATTGAAGATGATATACTGGATGAAGCCATTGTAATTATACAGGAAGCGGTAAGCTCCTACGGCAAATGATATAAATAACCTTTATATTAGATTTAGAAACTATACTAACCAAACCCGCGGATTATGAAAAGCCTTGAGATTCTTGTGGCTACAGATTTATCAGACCTCGGAAACCGTGCTTTTGCCGCAGCCGAGCAGTACAGGAAAATTAATGGTGGTATCATAACTCCGGTACATGCTTTGAATGAGCCGGTATGGCCGGAAGGTATACGACTGCCCTCCGTAGACGATAAAATGAGCAGTCAGTTAATTCGTTATGCTTCTGCAAAATGCGCAGAAGCAGCCGGAATGTATACCGATCCAGAGTTTTTGAACAAACCCTGGATTACATATGGTGATCCTGCCCGTGTTATAGTAGAGAAATCTGCAGACCATGATCTGGTTGTCCTTTCGACCCATGGCAGAACCGGTTTCAAAAAGTTTATGCTGGGTTCCGTGGCTAATAAAGTTTGCCTTCGTAGCCTGAAACCGGTAATGGTTACCAGCCCGAATGATAAAATAACCAGTTTCTCAAAAATATTGCTGTCTACTGATTTCTCCCGGGAATCATTTAAGGCTTTCGAACAAGCCCGTTATTTGCTCGAGCATACAGATGCTACTTTTGAGCTCGTACACATTGTTAGCCTGGAATATGCCGGCAAATGGGCAGACCGGCAGCGGATGCAGCGCGATGCTGAAGAAAAGCTTGAAAGTATTACTAAAGAGCATTTTAGCGAATTCGAAGGACGCGTGGAGCCGGTAATCGTTTTATCTGCACTTAGTGTACACCGTGCTTTAAGTAAACATATCGACGATGGTGATTACGATCTTGTAATAATTTCGACTGCAGGAAAAACCGGTATCGATTCCGTGCTCATGGGCAGTACAACCGCTCATGTTATACAAGTAGCTCAGGTTCCGGTGCTTACCATCCGTCCCTGAACACATCATAATACAAACACAAACAAAGGGGCAAAAATGAATGAATCCCGAATTCTGGTTCCGACTGATTTTACAGATGCGGGTAATCTTGCATTTAGAACCGCAGCTGAATACACCTCACAGTTTGGGGGTGTGGTTACGCCGCTATACGTTTATGAAGAAAACCGTGAAGTAGCCGAGTTGCTTGGGGAAACGTTTTATGAAATGAAGTCGGAAACGGCAGACATTATACACGGGAAGCTTCGTTCGGCTGCGCTTCATCATATTGAAGAATCCCGTTTATCAGAGTCGCTTATTATCAGCAATAAACCCGCACAGGGTATAGTGGAAGCTGCCAAAGATTTCGACTTGGTTATAATGGGCACCAACGCCCGTACCGGTCTCGACCGTATTATGCATAGTTCTGTTGTGAAAAAAGTAATTTCTGTGTCCTCGCGTCCGGTAATTATTGCGACAGAAAAGTCTTCGATTAAGCCACTTGAGCGGGTTCTTCTGCTAACGGATCTGTCGAAGAACTCTACACAGGCTTTTATGGACCTCAGGTATTTTATGGAAAGGTCTAATTTTACTGTCGATCTGGTTTACTTTGTTCAGGTTGGTCCATTTACTGTTGGAAACAATAACACGAACGTAGAGAAAGCTAAAAATGAGCTGGAAACTCTGAAGCGTCGTTTTTTTAAAGGGTTGGAATATAGAGTGAAGACCGAAGCATTAATTACCAGCGTATCTGCAAGCGAGGCCATTACGAATCTTACGTTTTCGCGCGAATATAATCTTCTGTTTCTATCAACTTTAGGCCAGAGTAGCTTGAGTAATCTCATGCTCGGAAGCACGGCTGCGACCGTAGTCCGGACGGTAGATTGTGCTGTTTACGTAGTTAATCCCAAGGAATACCGCTGACGGATTCGTATTTTACGGTTCACAATTAAATACAAAAGCAGGTTCCGGTTACGGTCTCTGCTTTTGTTGTATAGGCAAGGGTGATGGCATCCGAATCGAACGGCTAATTCATTATTTAAACGACTATGGAAATTGAAAAAGAAAGCACCCTTAAAGGAGTGCATGTTCTCATAACGGGTGCATCGCGAGGTCTTGGGCTAAGTATAGCGAAGCGATTGAAAACTGAAGGAGTAAAGCTGTCGCTGCTGGCACGAAATCTGGGTGAGTTGGAAGAAGTGAAAGCCGGCCTTGGACAAGGGTGCCGGGTTTTTGGTGCAGACATCACCGATAATACTGCTGTTGCCAAAGCGCTGGAGTATTTCAGAGCGGAGCATGGTCCGGTGGATATTCTTATTAATAACGCAGGTTCGGGCTCCTACACGCCTTTTGGCGAACTCACCACAGAAGAAATTGACCAGACCTACAGCGTAAATGTAACAGCCGTTGCCCGGCTTATTCATGCTGTTCTCCCTGACCTGAAAAAATCTTCGGATGCGCGTATTTTAAACGTGGCCTCGGATCTTGCAAGACGACCTTTGGCCAATATGGCTGCATATAGCTCGGCAAAGCATGCCGCGGCCGGTTTATCGCAATCGCTGGCCCGGGAACTGAAAGAGGATGGAATTCGTGTTATGCTTCTCAATCCGGGTGTGATTGATACCTGGTTTGGCGGAAGCCCGAAAGGGCAGGTTCCGCCGCCCTATGGTTTGAATGCAGATCACGTGGCTGATGTCGTTTGCTTTATGCTAACACGACCGGCCTACCTGCTTATGGACGAGGTTTCCTTACACCCTATGAAACAACCAGAGTTCTAAATATCGATTACAGCACATGCAGACAAAAGAAATTGCGGGTCTTAGAAAAAACTATACATTTGAAACACTCGACCGGACAGACGTAGACTCTGACCCTTTAAAACAGTTTAAGCATTGGTTTGATCAGGCGGTAAAGTCTGAGATTCCGGAGCCCAACGCTATGATTCTGGCCACAGCAGGGAGCAGTGGTCAGCCTCGCGCTCGTGTGGTTTTACTTAAAGGTGTAGATGAGCGAGGGTTCATATTCTACACCAATTACGAAAGTGGAAAGGGGCGGGATCTGAGCGAAAATCCAAGAGCCAGCCTTTGCTTCAACTGGCTGGAACTGGAAAGGCAGGTTCGCATAGATGGCAATGTTGAGAAGCTTCCGGCTGAAGAGTCTTCGGCCTACTTTAATTCCCGTCCGTTTGATAGCAGAATAGGTGCTTTAGCATCACATCAAAGTGCGGTAGTCGGAGACCGTGAGCAGCTGGAAACAACGTTCAGACAGCTTAAGGCTGAGTATGAGGGAAAAGAAGTACCAAGACCTGAAACCTGGGGCGGATATGTTGTTAAACCGGAACTAATCGAGTTTTGGCAAGGTCGCCCCGGCAGGCTTCATGATCGAATAGAGTATACAACCGAAAATGGAAGCTGGACTATCAGAAGGCTTTCACCATAAACGAATAATGGGAAAACAGAAAGTTAAGCGTTACAGCGAAGTAGTCGAATTTGAAAATGTGCTGGATTTTTCGGCTTTCAGACCCGGTGATGAGGCCGGGCAAAAGGGAAGCTGGAGCACCGATGTGTTCGGCAATTCAAACCCCATAACCCTTGAACTGGCGTGTGGAAAAGGGGACTACGCCATTGCCCTGGCCGCCCGCTATCCGGATCGGAACTTTATAGGTATCGATATTAAAGGTGAGAGGCTGTGGGCAGGCGCTGGTACGGCAACTGAAGCATCCTTGCCCAATGTGCGCTTTATAAGAGGCAGAATTGATCACATAGCACAGTTTTTTGGAAAGGATGAAATCGATGAAATATGGATTACTTTTCCGGATCCTTTTTTAAAAAACCGGCGCAGAAACAGAAGGCTGACTCATCCCGATTTTCTCGAAAAATATCGCCAAGTTCTTAGAAAAGACGGTTTCATCAACCTGAAAACCGATTCACCTGAGCTTTTTGAGTTTACCAACGAGGTAATCGAATCACAGGGATTGGAGAAGCGTGTTCATATAGATGATGTATATGCTCTCGAAGAAACGCCCGAGCTGCTGCAGATTAAAACTTACTATGAGATAAAGCATCTGGAAGAAGGCCGGACGATTCGGTTTGTCTCATTCAGGCTTTGAAGAAACAATATGCTATAAAATGAAAAAGGCATTCCCGGTAAAGGAATGCCTTTTTTCTTTATTAGTAAAATGATGGGCTTACTGCACTGGTATTTTTATACGCTGACCGCGGGTTACGGTGTCGTTAAGATTGAGCTGGTTAATTATGGCAAGCTCTTCCGGATTCATGCCCATTGGCATATCCGACGGCAGGAAGCTTTGAAAAGAACCAGTGCGATCTGCTGTAATTACCTGAATTCTAACCGGCTGGATTGACAGCTTCGAAGAATCGGTAAGGCGTCGGAATCCTTCAACAATCTGTGTAAAGCTGGATTCATACTGGTCATATCTTCCTGATGAGGAGTAGTTTATGAAGCGGTAAACCTGCCCGCCAAATTCAACGCCCTGTACCATAAACCGAAGTTCGGAACCATCCTGATTGGTTGCAGTAGCAATTGCACGATAGCCGGTATTGTTATTCAGATTGGCGTTTCCTGATGAAACAACGTTAATACCTTCCTGATTCGTGAATTGCTCAACAGCTGCACGAGCCGACGAGGCGTCTCTGGCAAAGGAGAATATTGAAACGCCCTGCTGGTCGTTGTCGAACATAGCTACCTGAGCTGCCATATTCTGTACATTCCATCCTGTCGGTACCGGGTACTGGAACTCAAGATCGGGATGGTAGAAGATGTTGTTCTCTACAAAACCTTCGCGTGGATTCTGGCCTAATACCATGCCGTCTATCATCTCCATATACTGGCGTTCGTTGCGTCTGGTTTGTTCATATCCTTGGTCTCTCCACTGCTGGGAAAGCTGGTGCATGCTCTGCTCGCGGTCGCCCGGGTCGGGGTGGGAGGAGAGATGATTCGGAAGCGAGCCTCCGGCACGTTCAGATAGTCGCTGCAGCGTTCTGAAGAATGCTGCCCCTTCAGAGGCATCGAACCCGGCCATAGCTGTGTATTCTACGCCTAAACGATCTGATTCCCGCTCGGCGTCCCGGCTGTAGCTTAGAAAAAGCAATTGAGCGGTGGTGCCGCCAATATTCAGAATATTTTCGGCTGACATCCCGAACAATTCCTGTCCGGCAATGGCGCCCCCAATAAGCAGCAGTTGTCCGGCCTGTTGCTGTAAAACGCGCTGTGAAGCATGTCTCGCAGCTACGTGTCCAATTTCATGACCAATTACAACGGCCAGCTGGGCTTCGTTATTCATGTGCGAAAGAAGACCTCTTGTGAAATAAACGTACCCGCCCGGGAGAGCAAAAGCGTTCACAATATCACTGTTAAGTACCCGAAATGTAAATTCGGCTTCGCGAAACTGAGGGGAAGTGTCTTCGCGCCGCATATGGCTTTCGGCCAAAATTAGTTCGGAAAGCTCGTTGATGTAAGCTGTTAGCTCATCATCATCATAAATACCGTACTGGGCAACGATTTCCTGATCGGCCTGGGCACCAATCTGAAGCTCCTGCTGCCAGGTGTAGCCAAATGCCCGGCGGTTACCGCTAACCGGATTTTCCTCGAGAGTCATGCACCCTGAAGTATAAACAAGTATAAATACGAGAAATAGAGGAAACCAGGTGGAAAATTTCCTGTTCGAAGTGGCGTATTGTTTCATAGAAGAGTTTTTAGGGTGATGAGTCTTAAATCAATATACAAACTTATGAATGTTTAAATTTTCATGATAAGTGGCAAAGATTGTATAAATCCGGCTAAACGCCACCTTGTGCAATCATTGCATCTGCAACGGTTATGAAACCAGCTATGGCAGCACCTTTTTCATAATTAATATTTTCGCCATCCTGTCCATAGTTAGTACACTGCTCATGGATTTGATGCATAATGTTACGCAGTTCTTTATCAACGCGATCGGCATCCCATTTGATACGCATTGCGTTTTGGGTCATTTCTAGCCCGGATACGCTTACACCTCCGGCATTGGCTGCCTTGCCGGGAACAAAACGAATGCCATTCTCTATCAGATATGCGGCAGCTTTATCTGTACACGGCATATTTGCTCCTTCTGCCAGATATTTCAGGCCATTATCAACCAGCCTCTTAGCATCTTTTTCGTTCAGCTCGTTCTGTGTGGCGCAGGGGAGGGCTAGTGTGGCTTCAACACTCCACGGGGTTCCCTCGTGATACTCACAGTCGAACAAGTCAGTACACTCACTTATTCGTCCTTTCTTTTCATTTTTAAGCTCCATTACCGATTCGAGCTGCTCTTCGGTAATGCCGCCCTTCACATAAATATACCCGTCGGAATCAGACATTGTAAGAACCTTCATGCCCATTTCTATAGCTTTCATACAGGAATGCTGAGCTACATTACCAGAGCCTGAAATAAGCACAGTCATATCTTTTGTTTGGTCGCCGGCGGTATTTATCATTTCTTCTACAAAATAGAGAAGGCCAAATCCGGTAGCTTCGGGTCTGAGCAGGCTGCCGCCAAATGAGTTGCCTTTTCCGGTGAGCACTCCATTAAATGTATTGCTTAACCTTTTATACTGGCCAAACATATAACCAATTTCAGCTGAGCCGACGCCTATATCGCCTGCAGGAATATCCGTTGCGGGACCTATATGGCGGTGCAGTTCCGTCATGAAACTCTGGCAAAATCCCATAATTTCACTATTTGAACGACCCTTGGGATTGAAATCAGCCCCGCCTTTTCCACCACCGAGGGGCAGACCGGTAAGGCTGTTTTTGAATGTCTGCTCAAAGGCCAGAAACTTCAGGATGCTAAGATTCACATCCGGATGAAACCGAAGCCCGCCTTTATAAGGCCCCAGCGCACTGTTAAACTGTACCCGGTACCCGCGGTTGGTCATGCTGATGCCATCATCAGTTACCCATGGTACGCGAAACTGTATGATGCGCTCAGCTTCGGTGAGCCTTTCGAATAAGGCGTAAGAATTATACTTATCGGTAGACTTAGCGAAGGGAATTACCCATTGCAAAACCTCCGATGCCGCTTGCCGGAACTCTTCCTGATGCGGATCTCTCTTCCGGATTAAATCCATAACGGACTCTAATGTGAGTTCTTTCTCAGATTTCATAGGTAAGGTTTTTCGAAGGTGATAATGTCTACTAAGATAAAAAAGTATGTTATGAGAATTCTGTTTGGGAGTTAGTCTTCGGCATCCTTTTCATATGTCTTCATTGCAAGTGTGAAACTTACTATGGCAATAGCGGCACAAACAACAATGAGGCTGAATACTGCCTTGGATGCTGCATATTGACCCGTAAAAACCTGATCCATTAGAAATCCTGCCACGGGTGGCCCGAATCCGAATCCGGCAATACTTATCACAAAAAGATAAAGTCCGCCGGCCAGTGCACGCATCTTAGGCTGTACCATAAACTGAATAAGTGCAGCCGCAACTCCGTTAAAAGATGATGAGAACAGTACGGCTGTTCCCAAAAGTATGAGTGCAGAAAAACCGTCTGCTGCAAAAAGTCCGAGACCATAAAGCGGTACAGCGCCAACGGCAGGAATAATGCCTCCCCAGAAGCGATAGGCCTTATTTCTAAGGGCAAGATAATCGGCAAAGCGGCCCATCAGTATTACGGTTGCAGCAACGCCAAACTGAAACCAGCCGTAGTGACGTATGAGATGTGGCGAATCAAAAACATCAACAAAAATAGTGCTCACGAAAGCCAGTACGGTGTAACCAATGCATGCCATAGCTGCAAAGCCGGTAAGGTGATAAATCACGGTCTTCTTTTTGAGAATATATCCGAGATGTTCGAAGGTATCGGAGACAAAAGTGCCCGTTGTAACCGTTTTTCGGGCATCACGAATTACAAACCAGACTACCGGCGCGATAAATAACCCCGGCAGACCTACCGTAATCATGGCGGTTTGCCAGTCGAAGGTAGTGGCAACGGTGGAGCCAACCAGAAAAGACAGGCCAATTCCAATAAATATTCCTGCAGCATATACCGAGAAGACGCTGGCGCGATTTTCCGCAGGAAATGTTTCGGCTAACAATGCATAGGCTGCTGGGCCTAACATAGCCTGGCTGAGGCCAAGAATAAGTCTGTAAACAATGAGCATTGTAAACGATGCCGTAAAACCACTCAACACTGTTACAAGGCTCCATGTAAACACAGCGAGTGCAATCATTTTGCGACGGGACCACTGGTCTGCCAGCCGTCCCATTGGAATACCGGCAAAGGCATAAATAAACGAAAAGGCGGTTCCGTACAATAGCCCAACCTGGAAATTGCTCAGGCCAAGATCCAGACGTATTTGGGGTGCAAGTACAGCTATAATCTGGCGGTCTACAAAGCTAAGTACGTAGATCAGAAACAGAAGTACTAGCAGCCAAAAAGAATATTTTTTGATCATCCAGTAAGTCGAGATTGTTTTAGTGTTGGAAGTATAAGAGAGCTGGCTAAATTATGTAACTTATCTGGGTTGATGAAGTTAAATAAGCGGCTAAGCCTCGATTAACAAAGCCTGGAAAAGAAGCATTCATAAAAAAAGGCCGGCTGAAAATAATCAACCGGCCTTGTGGTCTTTTTAAGACGTAGTTTGTTGTTCGGATTAGCCGAGACGAACTACCAGATCTACAGTACGTGCAGAGTAACCGGCTTCGTTATCGTACCAGCCAACAACTTTTACGAGTTTGCCATCAACTTTGGTAATGCCTGAGTCGTAAATAACTGAGTGCGGGTTACCAAGGATATCGGTAGAGACGATAGGCTCATCGGTGAATTCAAGAATACCTTTCATTGGGCCTTCTGCGGCATCTTTAAAAGCTTTTTGTACTTCTTCCAGCGTTGTTTCTTTTTTCACAAGGCAGGTGAAGTCGGTAAGTGATCCGTCCGGTACCGGTACGCGTACAGCGCCACCGTCGAGTTTACCAGCCAGATGCGGCAGTACCAAACCAACAGCTTTTGCAGCACCAGTTGTTGTTGGTACCATATTTACAGCTGCGGCGCGTGCGCGACGAAGATCCTTGTGCGGAGCATCAACGGTGCCCTGATCTCCGGTATAGGCATGGATGGTTGTCATGAAGCCTTTCTCAAGACCGAATGCATCATCAAGAACCTTTACCATAGGTGCGAGACAGTTGGTAGTGCAGCTCGCGTTAGAATAAATATTAGCACTTGCGTCGATTTCTTCGTCGTTAACACCAAGAACGATTGTTTTAACGTCGCCTGTAGCAGGCGCTGAAATAACTACTTTTTTGGCACCAGCTGTAAGGTGCTTGGAAGCCGCATCGCTGCTGGTGAAAAATCCGGTACATTCAATAACGGTAGTTACACCAAGTTTGCCCCATCCTAAATTTGCAGGATCGCGGTCGGCCATTACTTTAATATTTTTGCCGTTTACTACAAGAGCGTCACCGTCGGCTTTAACATCGCCGGGGAATTTACCGTGTACGGAATCGTACTTGAAAAGGTGAGCCAGTGTTTTTGCGTCTGTAAGGTCATTTACGGCTACGATTTCAATCTTGTCGTTGTAATTGCTCAAAATGAAACGGGTAACCAGTCGGCCGATGCGACCAAAACCATTAATACCTACTTTAATCTTACTCATTGTGTAATCAAGTTAGGGAGTTATTATTTATGATAGCCGTGTGAAGTTTTGGAACTTAAGTCACGGTTTTTGCTAATGTTTCTATGCCTTAAATGTACTTAAACGAGGTGTTTATATCAAGTAAAACTAATACGAGTATGAGAAATTGATTTATGTAATTATTAATGCATTGTGGAACCGCTTTCTGCTTTTACTCCGTTTATAATCCCCGGATAACTTTATTAATAAATATGCCTGAGGTCCATCTTTTACAAAGGGAACATGTTGGTAAGTTCGTATGTTATACAGGCTTTATTTTATAACTATAAACCAATTGCCTTCAATGCGTTCAGGTTACAAATCTATCCCGGTTTTATTTCTTTCAATATTAATTTTAGTGCTTCCGTCTTCCCAGCTTGGGGCAAAGAATGTAGAAGATTCAAATCTTTATACGGCCCCGACCGATACACTTCAGGTCGATCTGGAAGTAATCCGCATCGAAGCGGCCCGCCTTACAGAAACTTCTGCATCGGCACCTTTTGCAGTGTCGACTTTGCGAATTAGTGAGCAGCGGCGAATTTCAGCGCCCGGACTCACCCTCAACGAGCCACTTCGGGGTATTCCCGGAGTTTGGGTGAATGACAGAAATAACTATGCTGTTGGTGAGCGTCTTTCGGTTCGCGGGATGGGATGGCGCGCAGCTTTTGGCGTGAGAGGTGTTAATATTCTCATGGACGGCGTACCGCTTACTATGCCAGACGGGCAGTCTATCATGAGTTTGGTGGATCCGGCATTTATCAAGGATATTGAGGTCATTCGTGGTCCTGTTTCCGGATTTTGGGGAAATGCTGGCGGCGGTGCCATTTTGCTTTCGACGGCAAATTTTAGCGCGGACCCATCTGTTCGCGTAAGGTCGACATTTGGGAGCTTTGGGTTAAACAAACAGGATATTGAGGCCGGGGTTAACGTAGACAACAACAGCTATATGGTTTACGGTTCACGTCTGTATCAGGATGGGTTCAGGGACCACAGCCGGTTCGAGGCCTGGCGCCTTGGTGGTAACGCCCGCATCACCCTTGATGATCGCTCTACGCTTACTTTCACCGGCGCATTTTTGGAGTCGCCAATAAGCGATAATCCGGGTGCCCTTACTGCCGAAGGTTTGGAAGAAACGCCCTCGGCTGCAAATCCCGGCTCGGTGAATCAGAACGCGCGTAAAATTACGAGACACGGGCAGTTTGGTGCCGGCTATCAGCTGAGGTTCGATGATGCTGAGCTGAACGTAAATGGATGGGGTCTTGCACGTAAGCTTCAGAATCCGCTTCCATTTGCCTGGATACAGGTTGACCGGCTTGCAGGTGGATTCAGATCCAGCTATCAGCAGGAGATGAGTGATTTCAGCTGGGGTGTTGGGGTGGATGCGGCCGTGCAGTCCGACAGTCGCAGAAACTGGGCCAATCAGGGTGGTGATCAGGGAGAGCTGCGTCTCGATCAACAGGAAGATGTGTACAGTCTGGCAGGATTTTCACGAATCAGCATTCCGTTTGGTAAGCTTACCGTTTCGGGTGGGCTTCGCTTCGACTGGCTCGATTTCCGAAACCGCGACCGCTTCATGACTGACATCGACGATACATCCGGAGACAGGCAGTTTGTTTCCCTCAGCCCGATGGCCGGACTTAGCTACGATTTCGGGAACTGGCTAACATTTATCAATTACAGTACAGGTTTTGAAACGCCTACCACTACAGAGCTTGTTAACCGCCCGGACATGACCGGAGGCTTTAACCCTGACCTTGATCCTGAGCGTACAAACGGTTTCGAGCTTGGGACACGTGGGCGAATCAACAGTCTGAATATGACGCTTGATGCCGCGGTTTTTACTATGATGGTAAGGGACCTGCTTCAGCAGTTTCAGGTTGAAGACGATGGCCGTGATTATTACCAAAATGTAGGATCAACACGGCATAACGGCTTTGAGCTGTTTATGGACTGGCAGATTCTTCCTGGCGTGGATGTAATAGCAAGCTATGGCTTCAGCGACTTCACATTCAGCAGCGATGAACTTACTCAGGGTGGGGAGTCTCTAAATGGGAATCGCCTTCCGGGCATTCCGCGCCATCGTGTAAACGGGGCAATTCAGTATCGTTTAAGCAGTTTGCAGCTGCGTGGCGAAGGAGAGTTCAGTGATGAGTACTTTGTGAACAGTATCAACACAGTCGTAAATGAATCCTACACCGTCTTTAACCTGAATGCATCATGGATGGATGCCCGTCCGTTCAACGGCGTTTCAATTACGCCCTTTGTTCAGGTGAACAACATATTTGATACCGATTATGCCGGTTCTGTAATCATAAACGGCTTCGGCGGTCGCTTCTACGAGCCTGCTCCCGGGCGCAATTTCCAGGCCGGGATAAACGTAACGTTCAACTACTGAGCCCGCTCCGTAAAGTCATTTGTAATCCACCAAACAAAAAAACTTCTGCAACCGGGTATATTTAAAACAGCTTGATTACTGATTACTGATTACTGATTACTGATTACTGATTACTGATTACTGATTACTGATTACCCTAGTCCATCATATATACAAACATATTGAGCAGGGCCGAGCGGTAAAGTATGAATCCGAAATCATCTTCCTCAATAGCCTGAGAAAGATCCTGAAGCAGGATTACATCCTCAAAAGAACCAGTATCGCGCATTTTGCGATAAACTTGCTGCATCTGGTGGATTGAAGCTGCTTCACTCTGGCTTAGCCGGCTGCTGAGATCATCTGCACAGCGCATGTAGGCGCCGAAAGTTGCGGCCTCTTCCAGGCCCCAGAAATCACGTACATGAGGGGCAACTTCACTGCCTTGTAAATGAACGCCACCTTGTGCAAATGCAGTCAGCAAGGTGGAATAGTCTGCCTGCCCGGTTCCTTCAAGCAGGTTTTCGCTAAGAAGGTATTCTTCGAGCTCAGCGAAGGCTACCAATAGCTCCTCCCCAATTGCCGTATGTTCCTGCAGGCACTGGTTAAGAGCCACATAATGACCCGGAAAACGTTCACAAGCCTGGAAAAGAAAGCCAATTAAGATTACCGCTAAAACTCTGTTAAGCATATAAGATAATTGTTGAAATAAAAAGTGCCGGACCTGAATCAGTCCCGGCACTTCATAGTGTTAATTGTGTTCGGATGGCATCACCCATTAAAAGATGATGTTTTCCCGAAATCAGAACAGGCTCTTAACCAATTCCTGGGCTTCTTGCTGTATCTGGCGCAGATGATCTTTGCCTTTGAAGCTTTCGGTGTAAATTTTGTAGATATCTTCAGTACCAGAGGGTCTTGCTGCAAACCAGCCGTTTTCGGTTACAACCTTTAATCCGCCAATGGTAGCACCATTTCCGGGAGCGTGCGTTAGCTTGGCCAGAATAGGCTCGCCCGCGAATTCTTTGGAAGTTATATCGTCGGCATCGAGGTTTGAAAGAAGATCTTTTTGCTCTGTGGTGGCCGGTGCATCAAGACGCTCGTATACAGGAGCCCCGAACTGCTTTTCGAAATCTGCATAATGCTCTGATGGACTCTTGCCGGTTTTAGCAATTATTTCTGCTGCCAGCAGATTCATGATGATGCCATCTTTATCGGTAGACCAGGGCGTACCGTCGAACCGTAAAAAGCTTGCTCCGGCGCTTTCTTCTCCACCAAATCCGTATTCGCCGTTTGCCAGACCTTCTACAAACCATTTGAACCCAACCGGAACTTCCGAGACTTCCACTCCAATGCTTTCGCAAACCCGATCGATCATCGAGCTTGATACGAGCGTTTTTCCCACCTTCAGCTTTTTACTCCATTCCGGTCTGTTCTGAAACAGATACCAGATGGAAACGGCCAGATAGTGGTTGGGATTCATAAGACCGTCTTTGGTAACAATGCCGTGGCGGTCGTAGTCGGGGTCGTTGCCAAACGCTATATCGAACTGGTCTTTGTGCTTAATGAGTCCTGCCATGGCATAAGGAGATGAACAATCCATGCGGATTTTGCCATCTTTGTCTACATGCATAAAGCGGAAGGTGGAATCGAGGCTCTCATTAACCATTGTAAGATTTATGCCATACTTTTCGGCAATAACAGGCCAGTACGCAATTCCGGAACCGCCCATCGGATCAACGCCGATTTTAACTCCGGATTTGCGGATCGCTTCCATGTCTACAACATTAGCCAGATCTTCCACATAGGGTGTAATGTAGTCGTAAAACTGTATGTGCGGACTATCGATGGCATCCTCATAGTCCATTTTGAGCACATCTTTTAGCCCGCTTTTAATCATGGCGTTAGCGCGGCTTTCAATGATTTTTGTCGTTTTCGAATCGGCCGGCCCGCCGTGTGTCATATTGTATTTAAAGCCACCATCCTGCGGAGGATTATGCGATGGCGTAATTACAACACCGTCGGCAAGGTCTTCTGTACGGCCTTTATTATGCGAAAGAATAGCGTGCGATATAACCGGAGTGGGAGTGTAGCCTCCGTGCTCCTGTACCATCACTTTTATTCCGTTGGCTGCAAAAACCCGTATGGCTGTCAGTAGCGCTGCCTCCGAAAGAGCGTGCGTATCCATTCCAATGAATAACGGACCGGTAATCTTTTTACTCTTACGGTATTCACATATTGCCTGAGAAATGGCAAAGATGTGGTTTTGATTGAAAGAAGAATTTATAGCTGTGCCGCGATGACCAGATGTGCCAAACGATACGGCCTGATCCTTACGGTGTGCATCTGGTTTAAGCGTGTAATATTTGCTAACCAGTCTGGGTACGTTTGTTAAAATATTTTCGGGAGCCGGTTTGCCGGCTAATTCATGAGTTGCCACGTGTATTCCTCCCTGGAGATTCAAAAATAATGTAGGATGATGCTGAATGATATATGTAAGTATTATACGAAATCGAGAATGGGCAAACCAGAATAATCTGCCCTCGCAGTCGATTTCGGAGCTCAATCGGAGCTCACGCTCATTTGGGTTTGTGTCGGCTTTCGAGTTCCGCTACGAGATCGCTGAGATTGTTGCCCCGCTCAGTTAATAAAACCATAAGGTGGAAGAGAAGATCAGACGATTCGTAAAGAAACTCTTTTTCATCCTCGTTCTTGGAGGCGATTACGGTTTCAACCGCTTCTTCACCAACCTTCTGAGCTATTTTGTCTATGCCGCGGCGAAAAAGCTGTGTGGTATACGAACCTTCCGGCATGGTTTCCTTCCGTTCCCGGAGCAGGTCCTCAAGCTGAAATAAAAACGCACCTTTTGCTTTTGGGGTAAGATCCGGCTTGAAAAAGCATGATAATTCGCCTGTGTGGCAGGTGGGGCCATCGGGCTTCGCCTGAATTAAGATAGAGTCGGCATCGCAATCTAGACGAATGTCTTTAAGGTGAAGCAGGTTGCCGGATGTTTCACCCTTTACCCATATCTTCTGCCTGCTGCGGCTGAAAAAAGTAACCTTGCCGGTTTCAAGCGTAAGCTTAAGTGATTCTTCGTTCATGTAGCCAAGCATGAGAACACGCATGGTTTGCGCATCCTGCACAATGGCCGGTACAAGGCCATCAGCATCATAAATAACGGAGTTTACGGGAAAAGAATAGCTGGTTTGCATGGCAAAATTATTATCGGATTGCTAAAGGATATTTTATTTAAATATAAAGGTCCGCAGGCTGTGAATGAAGCTGTTAAAGCCTTACCGGAATATGCTTGTTTTGCATCATCTTTTTGAGATGTGGTATTTCGATTTCTTTAAAGTGGAAAATACTTGCAGCAAGTACAGCGTCTGCATGACCTTCCTTAATAGCATCAATACAGTGCTCAACGGTTCCGGCACCACCGCTGGCAATTAAAGGAATACGTACAGCAGAAGAAATTTTCCGGAGCAGGTCAATATCGAATCCGGCTTTGGTACCATCGCGGTCCATGCTCGTAAGAAGTATCTCGCCCGCGCCTCTTCTTGCGGTTTCCTTTGCCCATTCTATGGCATCCAAACCGGTGTCGTAGGTTCCAGCCTTGGTGAATACATTCCAGCTGTCGCCGGTTTGTCTGGCATCGATGGCCGCAACCACGCACTGACTCCCGAAACGTTCTGCAGCTTCGGTTATTAGCTCAGGCCGGCTAACAATTGCGCTGTTAAGGGAAACTTTGTCGGCCCCCGCTGCCAGCAAATCACCAATCTCCCCGGTACTGCGAATGCCACCGCCCACAGTAAAGGGAATGGTGATGTTTTTTGAAATCTGCTTTACCAGGTCGAGCAGCGTCTTACGCTTTTCGTTAGTGGCGGTAATATCCAGAAAAACCAGCTCATCGGCTCCTTCTTCTGAGTAGCGAATTGCCAGCTCTACCGGGTCTCCGGCATCGCGAAGGCCCTCGAAATTGACCCCTTTCACAGTACGGCCATTTTTGATATCGAGACAAGGTATGATGCGTTTTGCAAGCATTTTAAAAAATATGAATGTATGAAAGTAGTATAGAACGGAAGCTGAACAAGTTAACCGATATCCCTGCGCAGCCAGCTTTGCTCCAGCATCAGAGCGAGAAATAACAATCCCAGGCCAGAGGCCAGAAATCTTTGGTAACGGTCTACCACGTCTACAAAAAACTCCTCTTCGAACTCAGTCGTTTCAAGCTGATCAATATCGCTGTAAACCTGACTAAGCTCACGGGTGTCCCGTGCGCGGAAATAGCGCCCGCCGGTTTTTTCGGCCATGGTAGTAAGCATGGTTTCGTCAATTTCTATAGGAATGGTGAGGTATCGACGACCGAAAATGGGATCATCAATGGGGTAGGGGGCTGCTTCTTCGCCGCTGGCTCCAATAGTGTATAAACGGATACCAAGGGTTCTTGCAATTTCTGCTGAAGTAAGCGGGTCTATTTCTCCCGCATTGTTTTCACCATCGGTTAGCAGTACAATTACTCTTGAGGCCGCGCTGCTGTCCCGCAGCCGGTTCACAGCCGTGGCAACACCCATGCCAATAGCTGTCCCGTCGCGCACAATGCCCATATCCATCATATCAATCTGGTTTTGAACCAGGCGATGGTCGAGTGTGGGCGGAACAAGGGTGATGCTTTCCCGGGCGAAAACGACTACTCCAATGCGGTCGTTGGCACGGCGGCGGACGAAATTCTGCGCTACTTCTTTAACGGCCAGAAAACGGTTTGGCTGCAGGTCTTCGGCCAGCATGGAGGATGAAATATCAATTGCCAAGACTATGTCAATACCTTCGACGCTGCGCTCTATTCGCACGTTTTCTTCCTGCGGTCTAGCCATCGCAACTATAACTAATGCCAGCGCCACATACTTTAAAACGGGTAGTGCACGGGCGGCAAATACACGAATCCCACCGGAAACTTCTTTAAGCGTAGTGGTGCGTGAGAAAAGCAGTGATGGTGATCGCCTTTGGCGGCTCCATAACCATTCGATAAGAATCAGAACCGGAATAATGAGCAGCGCCAGAAACCATTCAGGATTGAGCCAGATCATGGAGCTTTTCCTCCTTTTTTAGCTGCTGCGTCTTCTGCGGTTTTGTATTTACGTTCGTGCTCAAGTCTCAGCTGCATTAGAAGCCTTGAATCGTGCATGCTGTATTTCCTGGCAAGTTGTTCAAGCCGGTTCAGGTCTGCCAGCATAGCTGCATTATCCCGCTCGGTTTTGGCGAATTTTACCATATCGCATTCTTGCAGAAGGGCAGACGTTTCGTTGAGTAGTTCTGTATCAATACGGCGGCTTTTAAGATCGCGGCTTACCTCGCGGGTGGTTTGTTCAAGAGCTGGAAAACCGTACACGCGCTCGAAATAGGCCCGGATGGCATCACCCAGCCTAACATAAAAAGTATCGTCGTCGGGCTCACTGTTGCGAAGCATACCGCGAAGTGCGGCAATTTCATCACTGAGATAGTCTGCCGGATTAATAAAAGGCGGCGGAGGCTCGAATGCAGCTTCAGGCTCACCCTCAGGTTTTGGCGGGAAGTAGCGTTTTTTGATGTAATATCCGGCTACTAAAAGGGCAGTTACGAGCAGGAACCCGATAATCCAAGGCAACAGCGACATGCCAAACGAAAAAATGGGCTTCAGCGGGCGTAGCTCTTCCTGTTCGGCGAGACTGCTTCGAAAGTGAATGGCCACATCGGGAAGTTCGAACAGCAGCGTGTCGGCATCACGAATTCCGAGCGCAAAAAGCCCGCTGAGTGTATCGTTTTCGGATCCGAAAAACTGTAGCCGCGTTCGCAGGCTGTCGTGCTGCTGAGCATTCAATCCAATTGAAGAGCCTATATATTCGAACGGGTCGGAATAGGCGGAGCTGTCTGGAAAGATGATGCTATCGAAGTCGCGGGAGCCTTCAAAAACAATAAATACATCGAACAGCTGCCCTGCTCGAAGTGAGTCGTTACTTACGGAAATACGTACGGGCTGGGCTTCAGCAGGAACTGCAGATAGAAAAAAGCCGGCTATGAGCAAAACAGCAATACCAGGCAGTAAGCGATTGTATGTCAGGCGCAGAATATTCATCAGTTTCGTTTATGTCGTTGCTGAAGCAGCCTGGAAAGCGGCTCTATATACGAATCATTGGTATATAGCTGCACGTGATCAACCTGAAGCTTGCGTAGTTTCTCGCTCAGCTTTATTCGCTCGTTCTTACGCCGTTCACCAAATCCGTACCTTACCTTTTTGTCTGAAGTATCTATTAAAATGCGTTCTCCGGTTTCCGGATCTGTAACGGGGATTAGGCCAATGTCTGGCAGTTCAGATTCCAGGCGGTCATCCACACAAAGGCAGATGAGGTCGTGCTTACGGTTCAGTACTTTGAGATCTTTTTCGTAGCCTTCATCCTGCATATCGCTGATTAGCGTGATGATAGATCTCCGGGGCAAAATCTTGCTAAGAAAAGTAAGGGCCTCACTGATTGAGGTTCCTTTGTGAACAGGCTTTGTGGTATATAGCTCTCTGATTAGCCGCAGCACATGGAGACGACCTTTTCTGGGTGGAATAAATTTTTCGACTACATCAGAAAAGAGCAGCAAACCTACTTTGTCGTTATTTTTGATGGCGCTGAAGGAAAGAACCGACGCCAGCTCTGTTGCCAGATCGAGCTTGCGCTGGGTGAAGCTGCCAAACAAACCGCTGCCCGAAATATCCACACAAACCATGAGCGTTTGCTCGCGCTCTTCCTCGAATATTTTGATGTAAGGCGAGCCGGTGCGGGCCGTCACGTTCCAGTCGATCATACGGATATCGTCTCCGTACTGGTAGGGCCGGACTTCAGAAAAGGCCATTCCACGGCCTTTAAATGCAGAAAGGTACTCTCCGCCAAACAGATTGTTAACCAATCCTTTGGTGCGGATTTCCAGATAGCGGACCTTTTTTAGTATGTCTGCTGAAGTCATTACTGGTGAGTTCCCTTGTCCCGTAACAGGTTAGCGTATGGTGAGTAAGTAATTCATTTTGGCGTTGTATGCAACTGGCAACGCTTCGGATTACTGCTTGTTATAATCAGTTGTATGCAGGGCTTAAAATAACGATATGATGAGTGTTATTTCCACTTTTTACAAATTAAAATGAAGCCCTGCAGCGCAAGGCTCGTTTGTGGAAATTGAACTTTCTTCTGTATCTTTAAGCGCATTTAAAACCTACTTTGCGCGCACGGGTAGTTTATCTCGATTCGAGCCTCCTAAACTGTTATATATCCGACCAAAACCGCGCTATTATTATTATAAACCCATCAAATCTAAGGATTAAACCATGCTGATTGGTGTTCCCAAGGAGATAAAAACACACGAAAACCGGGTTGCTTTGCTGCCTTCCGGTGTAACCCAGATGCTCAAGCACGGTCACGATGTCATCATCGAGAAAGACGCCGGCCTGGGCAGCGGATTCCCGGACGACCTTTACATTGAAGCCGGTGCTACTATTATTGATTCGGCAGAAGAGGTCTGGGCGAAGGCGGAAATGATTATGAAGGTGAAAGAGCCTATCAAAAAAGAATATCCGCTCATGCGCGAAGGCCAGATTATTTTTACCTATTTCCACTTTGCCGCAAGCCGTGAACTCACCGATGCAGTTAAACTCTCCGGTGCCGTAGCTATTGCTTACGAAACTGTCGAAAAACTCGACGGCTCTCTACCGCTGCTCATTCCGATGAGTGAAGTTGCCGGCCGTATGGCAACGCAGGAAGGTGCTAAATATCTCGAAAAGCCTATGGGCGGACGTGGTGTTCTACTGGGTGGTATCCCGGGTGTGAAGCCTGGCAGGGTGATGGTTCTTGGTGGTGGTATTGTGGGTGTTAACGCTGCGCGTATTGCTGCCGGAATGGGTGCCAACGTTCAGATATTTGACATCAACCTGCAGAAACTCCGTTACCTGGATGAAGTAATGCCGAAAAACGTAACAACGGTATTTTCTTCTGAGGTTAACATCCGCCGCGAGCTGGAACGAGCTGATCTTGTGATTGGCGCTGTTCTGATCCCGGGTGCAAAAGCACCAAGTCTGATTACCCGTGAAATGCTTTCTGAGCTGCAGCCGGGCTCGGTTCTTGTTGATGTTGCCATCGATCAGGGTGGATGCTTTGAAACGTCAAAGGCTACCACACACGATGATCCTGTTTATGTGGTTGATGGAATTGTTCACTACTGCGTGGCCAACATGCCGGGCGCGGTTCCGTTTACCTCGACCATCGGTCTGACTAACGTTACGCTCCCTTATGCAATTCAGATTGCAGATAAGGGCTGGGTTAACGCTATTCGTGAAAACCGTGAGCTGGAATTTGGTCTGAATATCGCCAACGGCAAAATCGTATACCGCGACGTAGCTGAAGCCTTCGACCTGGAGTGGACACCGCTTACCAAGTTCATGTCGCTGATCAGTAACTAAAGCTATTACCGGCCGAAAGGCAGGTCTGGACTACGGTCCGTATAAAGGCATCCGATTCGATTCGGGTGCCTTTTTTTGTTATATGATATTGTTCCGGGTGAAGGGATCTGACTAGAAATAGCTTAAGGCCAGGATGCCATCACTCTACAAAACCATGAATAAAAAAAGCCTGTACCAGCAAACAGCTGATACAGGCTTCATAATCTTGAAATCGTTTTAAAATAAACCTGAGCTTACTTAAGCAGTGATTTCATGGTTTCGCCGATTACTGCAGGGCTCTCACAAACGGTGATGCCGGCTGCTGAAAGGGCGTCCATTTTTTCCTGAGCTGTTCCTTTACCACCGGATACAATAGCTCCGGCGTGGCCCATACGACGTCCCGGAGGGGCGGTACGGCCAGCGATGAACGCAACAACAGGCTTCTTAACGTGCTGCTTGATGTACTCAGCCGCTTCTTCCTCTGCAGTTCCGCCAATCTCGCCAATCAGTATGATGGCTTCGGTGTCGGGATCCTCATTAAAAAGTTTTACAGAATCGATGTGGGTGGTTCCGATTACCGGGTCGCCGCCAATACCAATCGCTGTAGACTGACCAAGACCAACCTTGGTAAGCTGATCAACCGCTTCGTAGGTTAGCGTTCCTGAACGTGAGATTACGCCAATCGGGCCCGGAGTAAAAATCATGCCTGGCATAATGCCAACCTTGGCTTCACCCGGAGTAATAACCCCCGGACAGTTAGGGCCAACAAGATGGGCTCCAACGCGGTCTACGATAGCTTTGGCCGCAATCATGTCTTTTACCGGAATACCTTCGGTGATACAAATAATAACTTTGATTCCGGAAAGCGCTGCTTCAATAATGGCATCGCCTGCAAATGCAGGGGGAACAAAAATAACAGATGTGTTGGCACCTTCGTTTTCTACCGAATCGGCAACTGTATTAAATACGGGTTTATTAAGGTGCTTTTCGCCACCTTTACCCGGCGTTACGCCGCCAACTACGTTAGTACCGTATTCGATCATTTGTTCCGCGTGGAATGTACCTTCTTTACCGGTAAATCCCTGAACAACCAGACGTGTGTTTTTTCCAACTAAGACGCTCATTCGCGTTATCGATTTAAATACATATTTGAGTGAAATTGATGCCTGAATATAAGGGCATGATGCAGAATAGACAAATGATAAAGCGCTTTCAGGACATGATCTCATCCCTTTGGGCTCTGTTGACAACATGTGTAAAATAAAGATTACAAAACGGGATCAACCTATTGATTTCATGCGTAAATTTAATTGTTCCTTTAATTTGGGAAATATGGCCGTTTGCACATCCTTAAAGAGCATTAGTTATCCTTTCGGATAAAAGACCCACTGCTCGATTCGAATCCACAGCATTTCTTTTTTTATAACCAGTTAAATACCTTTTATGAGCAGTGTTGAGGATATCGCCTTCTTTGAACAAATTGCAGACGAGATCGCCCTTAAGGGGTGGTTCGTTACTGATTCATTTGTAGGCGAGTCGTTACTCGACGGCCTGATACAGGAAGCTTCTTCCTACTGGGAGGAGGGGGAGTTCAGTAAAGCCGGAATTGGCACGGGTGTGCAGCTACAGCTTCGGCCCGAAATACGGACTGATAAAATACACTGGCTCGATGAGCATCAGCTTACGCCTCTTCAGCAGCAGTATTGGGATCGTATCGACCTGCTTCGCCAGACGCTGAACCGCACGCTCTATCTGAGCGCCCGTTCGTTTGAAGCTCATTTTGCAGTATATCCTGAAGGGAGTTTCTACAAGAAGCATCTGGATCAGCATCAGGAGGTGCAGCACCGGTTAATTACCTGCATTCTATACCTCAACAGCGACTGGACCGATGCTGATGGTGGAAAATTGCGAATGTATCATAATTCCGAAAATGAAGCTGAATACACCGATATCATGCCGTTGATGGGGCGGTTTATCTGTTTCAGAAGCGACCAGGTGCTCCATGAAGTATTGCCATCGGGGCGGGAGCGTTTCAGCTTAACCGGTTGGCTGCGAAGGGAATCGCTTATATAAAAACGAATTTTGCTTCATGTGTGGTTATTAAGTTCAGGAATTATGATCTTTAGCCTAAATAACCATCACCCTGAATCTTACGATGAGTACAGCCGCTACGAATTCCAAAAGGGACATCATTTTAAATGCCGCCGAGCATCTGTTTGCGGATTCCGGTTACAACGGAACCACGACCAGAGCTATCGCTAAAAAGGCCGGTGTTAATATTGCTATGCTTTCCTACTATTTCGGGAGCAAGGAAATGCTGCTTCATGCGGTAATAGAGCGTTTTTCGGAGCAGCTTGGCTCTGTATTTGAGCATATTGAAAATACCTATTCAGATCCCGCCGAAAGGTTAAAGCACTGGATTCTGGCCTACGTGGACTACATTTTCGATAATCCGAACCATGCCAGAATTGTGTACCGACACGTGTCGGTCTCGAAGAACAAGGATGATATCATCAAGCTGGTGCAGGAGTTCAACAACGTACGAAACATCGTTGTTGAGGCAATGAACGAAGGAATGAAAAGCGGCGTGTTTAATGACGTGGACGCTCAGCTTGCTATTACTTCCATCACCGCTCCGGTAAACGCTATCGTTATCGAAGCCAACGTGATGCGACAGCGCCTCAATATCAAACAACCCCGTGGCAAGCTTTATCCGGTCGAATTTCGCAGCAGGGTGAAGGATCACATGCTGCAGATGTATGAAAGGTTGTTGCTGAAGCCGGTAGCTAAATCAGGGGAACTCGCCGAATAAAACTTAGCGCCCGAATTGTATAACCTTCAGCGGATCCGTTTTGGCAGCCGTGTAGGCCGGGAAGAAGGATGCTATTGCGCAGAGAACCATAGTCACGCCGAACACAATCACGAAGTCGAGCAGATGCGGCTCAACAGGGGCCGTGCTCATGTAGTAGTTTTCCTCCGGAAGCGGAATGATGCCCCAGGTGGTCTGAACCCAGTAGAAGGCCAGTGAAATCACCGTTCCGATTACCAGACCCAGAAAACCTACGAATAGCCCTTCATACAGAAAAATAGAACGAATTCCCCGGTCGGTTGCTCCCATTGTTTTCAGAATGCCGATATCGCGGGTACGCTCCAGAACCATCATAAGTACAGCGCCAATCAGGTTGAATGCGGCCACGATAATCATCACACCGATAATAAACGGGATTTGTTGCTCCTGCAGATTGATCCACGCAAACAGATTGCTGTAGGTCTGGTAGATATTTTCAGCATAAAGCGGAAAACCCAGTTCTGATTGTATTTGAGCATGAATCGCCCGAATTTCATCAAGACTGGCCGCGCGAACATCTATCTGGTTGGCGACCCTGGGAGGTATATCGAACAGGCGTACAGCGTGCTCGTAAGCTACGAGAACCAGCGTGTCATCAAACATGTCGATTCCGGTTTGATAGACGCCTGTTAGCGTAAACTGCAGAATCTCGGGGAACTCATCGGCTGCAGGCGTTCCGCGAATGGTATACACGGTGATGGTACTCCCCGGCTGAGCAGAAAGCGTTCGCGCAAGCCGCTCGCCCATCACTATTCCGGGGCGACCGTTTTCCTGCCGGCTGAGATCGTACGTTCCGGCGCTGATGTAATTTCTGAGATCAGATAAATCGCCGGCCTCATCAACACCTTTAATGAGCGTGCCGTCTACGAAGTCGGTAGCCTGTACCATGCCCTGACCCATAATGACGAGCTGAGCTGCATCAACCCCGTCCTTTCCCTGTATAAACGTGAGCAGGGTGTCGGCTCTGTTAATCGGATTCCCCGTGTAGGTGCTTACGGTGATGTGGTTTCCGAAGCCGAGAATCTTTTCCTGAATGGTCGATTTAAATCCGTGAACAATGGCCAGGGTGATGAGCAGGCCGGCCGCTCCAACGGCAACCCCACCGACTGCCATTATTTTGATAAATGACAAAAAGGATGAACCTTTCCGGCCGCTGCGGAAATACCGTTTTGCAATAAACCATTCGAATTTCATGAAAAAGGCTGGTTACGGAAGGTTCGGGAAAATGGGGAGATTGAAGATGATGCGTTCAAAAAAAGCGGGAGCACTTCACTAACGAAAAACTCCCGCTTTCTGATACGTTTTTATTCAGGCCGCATGTGCGGGAAGAAAAGCACGTCGCGGATGGACTCCTGATTGGTCATAATCATAGCCAGGCGGTCGATACCTATGCCCAGTCCAACGGTAGGAGGCATTCCGTACTCAAGAGCTCTGAGGAAATCTTCATCCACGCTCATAGCTTCGTCGTCTCCGTCGGCGCGCAGCTTAGCCTGCTCTTCCAGACGGTTTCTCTGATCGATAGGGTCGTTGAGCTCGGTAAATGCATTACAAACTTCCTTACCGTTGCAGATCAGCTCAAAGCGCTCGACAAGGCCTTCTTTGCTGCGGTGTTTCTTGGCCAGCGGACTCATCTCGATCGGGTAATCGGTAATGAAAGTAGGCTGTATGAGTTTTGGCTCAACGTGCTCGCCGAAAATTTCATCGATGATTTTACCAACGCCCATGGTGTCGTCGGTGCCGACTTTCAGCTCGGCCGCGACTTTACGAAGCTCGGGCACATCCAGACCGAAAAGGTCCTTCCCTGTTTCTTCTTTGATGGCATCCAGCATAGGAATGCGTTTCCAGCCCTTGCTGAAATCAATTTCGTGCTCGCCAACGGTTACTTTGCTGCTTCCGTGTAGCTCAACGGCAACCTTGCCCAGCATTTCTTCCACGAAATCCATCATCCAGTTGTAGTCTTTGTAGGCTACGTAGAGCTCAACCTGCGTGAATTCCGGATTGTGGAAACGGCTCATGCCTTCATTACGGAAATCTTTGGCAAATTCGAACACCCCGTCGAAACCGCCCACGATCAGGCGTTTGAGGTACAGCTCGTTGGCAACCCGCAGATACAAATCCATATCCAGGGTGTTGTGATGCGTTACGAACGGACGAGCCGCCGCTCCGCCATAAATGGGTTGCAGTATAGGTGTTTCGACTTCCAGATAGCCACGGTCGGTCATCATGGAGCGCATCACCTGTACCATCCGGCTGCGTTTGCGGAACACTTCACGAATGTGCGGATTAACCACCAGATCCACGTAGCGCTGACGGTAGCGAAGCTCTTTATCGGAAAAGGCGCTGTAGGTGACCTTTTTGCCGTCTTCCTCGGCCTCTTTGGCTACCGGAAGCGGACGAATAACTTTGGTAAGCAGCTCAAATTCTTCGGCATGAAGCGTGAGCTCCCCGGTGCGGGTGGTGAAAAGGAAACCCTTCACGCCAACAATATCACCCAAATCAATCAGCTTTTTGAAAACGGTGTTGTAAAGCTCGACCCCAATATCGTCGCGGCGAATGTATATCTGAAGCGTGCCTTCACCATCCTGCAGGTTAAAGAAAGCAGCTTTTCCCATAATACGGCGCGTCATGATACGGCCAGCTACGGAAATACGTTTAGCGGCTTCGGTGTTCTCCGGATCCGCCAGCCATTCGTCCTGGTTCTTTTCTGCATCGATGGTGCTGCTGGTTACGTCGAAAACGTGCGGATAAGGATTTACACCCATTTCGATAAGCAGTCGCAGTTTTTCGCGCCTTTGGGCTTCAAGTTCGTGTTGCGATAATTCGGGTGTTTCGTTACTCATCAGGTTGTTTTTTAGTATGTAATTTTAAAAATGTGTGCCGGAATTTCAGCTTGGGATGTCATCATCCTTTTTGTCGCCAGGCAGATTGTCGAAAACGGTAAGCGAAAAAAGCAGGAAAATCGAAAGCATGGCTACCGATGCAACTCGCGTATACGTCTTGTGCAAACGGTCGAATTCGAGGTGATAAACGCTTTTTAGAGCATCATCAGTTACCGAGAAATCGATTGGTATTGTTGAACGCAGTTCGGTAAGTCTGCCACCCACGTGTACGGCGTAATAATAAAACGAAAGAGCGATGATGGCTGCCAGAACGGTTCTGAAGATTCGGTTCCGGACGGTTCCGGTTTGTGTATTCCACGCGATAACAAGTCCAATGACAATAAGAAGCAGACTCAGAGATTCCATCATATTGAGCCTCAGAATGCTTGTACCTGTCAGTTCACCACCTATAGTACGGTAATGAATCTCCTGAGCTGGCATCGCCGGATTTTCGCCGGTAAGCTGCCACTGTTCGGCAATTCCAAAGTTGACCGGAGCAACACCAAACCCTAGCATGATGAAACCGCCCAGCCATAAGCCGGCGCCCAGTAAAATAAAAAAACGGCTCAATCGGGCCGGTGTGGTTTCCATGTTTCTTTTAAATAAGAAAATGTTAGTTTTGTGTTATACTGCACAACCTCCTAAAATACGAAAAAAAAGAGCAATTGGCGATCATTTTCACCTACAGACCGGATCAGAAAGAGCAACCGCTGGTTTACATAGCAGGTGGTTTCGAAACTGATTGTGAGCAATACCGGGATCAGCTTCTGTATGAGGTACTAAACGCAGCCGGGCTGGATAAGTCTGGCATGGAGGTATTCCGGCTGGACTGTGGTAAACCGTGCGTTAAGACAGACAGCGATCTATATTCATTTTCTGTAAGTCATTCCAAAGGGTTTATTGCTGTTGCACTGGCACTTAATGGTGAGGCTGGTATTGATACAGAGATTAGCACCCGCAGCGTGCAACCATCACTAATTAATCGTATTCGGTCTAATAAATACCCTTTGGAAGAAGAGGGCATAGATGCGCTCACCCTTTGGACACTTAAAGAGGCTTTTTTAAAAATGACCGGTAAGGGGCTTCGGCACGCTATGAACAAGGTTCACATCAGCCGGTTAAAACCTCACACTTACACTGCGGAATCAAAGGTTGGTGAGGAGGATATACGTGCTGAACTGATATCATTTGTATACAGGTCTCACCGGATTACACTCTCATTTTCGCCCCGCCGAATTGTTAGTATTAGATGAGGTTCAAGCAGGATTATTGCCAAAGATTGTCTTATTTTGAACGTGATTCGACTTTATAACGCAGGAATTGTAGCCTGTAATTAAACACTGATTTTACGATTACGACACATGAGCATTACTTCATTTACTAAAAAGCAGATTTTAGAAGGTCTTGCGAAATATGAGCCTTCAATAAGCAACAGGCTTAGAATTCTGTACGTGCAGGAGCACATCGATAAGAATTCGTTTGAACATGCCTGTAAGCTGTACAGTAACCTCAAAGGAGCTTCTTACGATGATGTTATCATTATAGAAAAATTCCATGGCAGCCACGATAAACTGCTTCCTTTGGTTTCCAACACCTCATTCGAAACACCAATTGGCACAGTTGAAGCAAATGATGTGCTGCGGAATGATTTCTGCGATGAAGACGACGATTTCTTTCTGGATGATGCGGGTTATCGCGAAGATATGGCCATTTATGATCAACTGATGATGCTTCAGTGTGTGTTAACAGACTTCAAAGCAGTGAGCATACAGGTTGTGGATATGCGTACTTCAATCATTCGTGAGCTAACCGGCGCCCTTGCCGAGCTGATGCGCGAACGGAATGGTTTGGTTATCATTTGCGCCGATGCTTCCGAATGCGATGATCAAAAACTGCAGTCTATCCAACAAGCCGTCGACAATCGGGAGCACTCTCGTCTTATGAATTATCTGAATACAGGAGACGCCGGAATTAATGGTGCCGGACCTCTTGCCGCGGGGATACTACTTGCCGACAACTGGGAGCTGGAAACTAAGCTCGGTATTTCTGATGTAAAAGGCAGTCCGTTTCTATCAGGCTATTCCTGCCTCACCAAATATGAAAAAGCAACCGTCTGATGTCTTGCAGTACTCCAGACAGAGTTCCTTGTACAATTATCGGAAGTGGTAACGTAGCCCGTTCGCTGTCTGAAGCTATCCGGTATACGGATGATGGCCGTTTTTATTTAAACGGAGTTTATGCGAGGAATAGGAATAAAGCAGCCGGAATTGCAGGCCCGGATACTAAAAGCGGCTCAATTGAACAAGTTGCTGTGCTGGAGGGGCTAATAATAATTGCCGTAAGCGATGATGCCATTCGGAGCGTAGCTGAAACTCTGGCCGTGATTCCAATGAGTCCGGACCTCGTTTGTTGCCATGTCTCCGGCGCTGTTGGTCTTGACGCTCTACAGCCGCTAAAGGCAAAAGGTGCTGAAGTTGGTTCTGTTCATCCATTGCAAAGCTTTCCGGCCGATTCCGGCGGGGCTTATTTTAGAGATATTTCCGTCAGTATTCTTTCGGATACATCTTCGGTCGTACTGTCAGACTTTGCGAAGAGTCTGGATTGTCGTCCGGTGGCGGTTACCGAAGAACAAAAACAACAGCTTCATCTTGCGGCCGTCTTTGCCTCAAATTACCTGGTGGCGCTAATGGATCTGGTAAATAAAACAACAAAAGGCCTTGAATATCCGCTTTCAGACCTTCTTAAGCCACTTATTCAAACAACGCTTTCCAATATAGAGGGGAAGGGCACAGCAAGGTCCCTTACGGGGCCAGTGAGCCGTGGTGATGCAGGTACAGTTAAAGCACACCTGAAATTAATCGACTCTATACAGGATCATGAAATGAAACAAGCCTACAAAACGCTCGGCAGAGCTGCATTAAGGCTGGCTTTTGATACCGGAAAGCTGAGTAAAGAACAGGCTGATGAACTTCATAATTTGTTACAAGCATGAGCACCAAAGCTTCCGGGAAAGACTTTTATGAAAAAGTGTACGGCATAGTCGCTCAAATTCCGCTGGGAAGGGTAACGACCTATGGAGCGATTGCCCGTTACCTTGGCGTTGGCGGCAGTTCCAGAATGGTAGGTTATGCCCTTAACGAAACCCTGAAACACAACGGACCGGAGTTGCCATGCCACCGCGTAGTAAACCGGTTGGGACACTTGTCGGGCAAAGCCTATTTCGGACCCGGGATCATGGAGATGCTTTTAAAGCAGGAGGGAATCCACTTCATGGATGAGGATACCGTTGACCTATCCAAACATTACTGGGACCCCGCTGATGAGCTTTAAGCCAAAACTGAATATTTCACAAAGTAGCAGGAAAGATGATTTCGAAATTGTTGAGCTGGTTTAAACGCCGGCCTGTAACATCGCAAAGAGCCAATACCCCCGAGCTGACAGAAAAACTTAAAATTGGAGAGCGTGAGCTGGAGCTGTTCGAAAGAGCTGTACAGCTTTATGTTTTTGTGCATCATTTACCCCATTCTGAGCTGGATGAAGAGCTCAGGGACCAGTTTAAACATACCGGTAATGCGGTCTACAGCCTGCTTTTGAACTGGGTGAAGGATAAGAAGCCATCACTCGAATACATGGACTTTCTGAACGGAAAACTGAATGAGCTCCGCCAGTTGACTCCGGAAAAACTGGCAGGGCTGCAAATTAAACCCAATGAAATTCATCTGCTTGAGCTGCAGGATGAAGCCCGGCTGCGCTTCACCGACGACGAAGATGGAACCAGCCTTTATCTGAAGTTTGTGAAGGCTGAAGGCTGCTGTTATTTCCATATCTCCGGCTGATTTAAGCTGTGTTTTGAACCTGCAATTGACCGGAGAAAATAGTTAGAGTTAAAATCCGGCTGTGAATAGAAACGCAAAAACGGCCTGCCTACCATTTCTGGCAGGCACTAAAAATCACTATAGGTGAAATAAGTATCTAATTAACCCGGCTTATGGAAAAAAATAGTGTTAAAAACTACAGCGGAATGGAGCGTTAAAAAAACATCAGATACATCAGCGATGCTGGTTTCGACTCCGCTCAACCAGCGTTCATTGCTTTAGTTATCTGTTATACCTTGGTGCGCACCCTGAGCGGAGTCGAAGGATGCATTTATAACAAGAAGGTCTAATTAATAGATTCAGTTTGATCATTTTCCGGTCACCAGTAGACAAAATGATGGAATGATTTCTCCCGTTAATTCATTTACTTGTTTAAACAAATAATACCAACAGATCAGGGAATCACAATCATGGAAAAACATCTTTTAGAAAACGTTCAATATGCCGGAAAGCCGGTTGAAGAAGCCGATAAAGTAATCATTCTGATACACGGAAGGGGAGCTACAGCCGATAGTATTATAGGATTGATGAATGAATTCCGGGCAGATGATTCAGCTTATGTTGCGCCACAGGCCACAAATAATACATGGTATCCATATTCTTTCCTGAAACCGGAATCAGAGAATGAACCTTGGTTAAGTTCAGCTATAGAGCTGCTGGATGCAATTGTTGAGTCGCTTATTCAGAAAGGAAAATCACGCAGCCAAATTGTATTTATGGGGTTCTCCCAGGGTGCTTGCCTTGCCTCGGAGTATGCTGCCCGGAATGCGAACCGCTATGGTGGAGTAATTGCGTTTAGCGGCGGGGTTATTGGTGATGCCATCAACCCGGAGAAATACACCGGCGATTTTAACGGAACGCCTGCTTTCTTTGGATGCAGCGATAATGATTTCCATATCCCCGAAGCTCGTGTAAATGATTCTGAAGCGCTTTTTAAAAGTCTGAATGCAAAAGCTGAAGCGGTTATTTATCCCGGAATGGGACACACTATTAATCAGGATGAAATACTGCGTGCACAACGTATTATTGACAGCGTGAAGTAGATGAGTCTGTCCCAAGAGTTCCAAACCGGTTGGGTAGAATTCGGTTTGGAACTTTATAGGTTCTGCACCTTAGGAATCTTCGTAATCCGGTGTGGTGAAAAACGCCCTTACTTCATTATCGTTAAATAACTTAAAGAGTTCGAATAGCTCTTCGAATTCGTTCGAAAGCCGAAGGCCATCATTTTTGTATTGTTCGTATAACTCGAGAATATCTTCCTTTTCGTAGGTTTCCAGCATATGCTCAAGCCTTCGCTGAACTTCTTCGACGGCCTCGTTTGCTGCAATTATATCGAAAACGGGTTCGTCGGGTAGTTCCAAAATACGGAAGCGATCATCTGAGAAATGAATCGGCAGAATGGCTGTATTTATTTGCCCGTCCGTAAAATTAAAGCGCTGACTAATACCCTGAAACGGTTCGTGCTGCATTGCTTTTTGAGTTTGCTCAGGATTTCCGGCCAGTGTAAGCACGTTTGCCATGAAAGCACCGTTATCGTAGCCAATGTAGCTGAATAAGTCTGGTTCACGGCCGTATGCAGTGCGATAGTCATCCCTGAAATTTTTAACCTGCTCACTTTCGTTGTCGCGGTAAAATACCTCCGAATAGACAATGTTAAATCGTCTTGCAGCCTGTCTGTTAATTGAAGTTTGGCCAAACTCCTGAGACCCCAGTACCTGTACATTACTTCTGAGGGCCAATAGTTGTGTCATCATTAAATCGATAATTGTAGGAGCGCTGCTCCCGGCAACCGGCATGTAAAGCGCGTCGGATTCTACCCAGCTGTTTACAAAAATTTCAAGCTCATCATCTTCCATATTCAGAAGACTGGGATTGCTGGTGAAGTATCTCGAAAAAACCGAAAGATCAAAACGCCGCGCCTGGAAATCTTCGCTTATGTAGTAGGGTATTTCTGCTCCGAGCTCGATAGCGCGCCTTCTGAAAGCACGCGCTTCTTCCACACCAACAGTTGTATTATCTACCATAATACTGATTTTACGATGTCCAAGATACTGTACCGCAATTTCTGCCATGCGTTTACCACGCTCGCTAAAAGTTGGGTTCGCGTGGAAAAACCAGGAATTATTTATTGTGAGGTCTTCTGTATTGGCCAGAGGTGCTAATACAGGGATTTCGAATGAGTGCGCAACATCAGCCAGTATGCGTGCATCTTCGCTGAATAAAGGACCAAACAAAATGTCGGGCCTTGAGTTTTCTATTAAATCTTCAATTCTTCGGGGGAGATCTGCTTGCTGAGGTTCAGAGTTTACATTTATGGAATCACTTTCCTCGTTATTAAGATCTAGCAGTACCAGTTCAATATTTGTGTTTTCAGGATTCTGGTTATGCTCTTCCACAGCAAGAACGAGTCCATAATACAGGGCACGGCTTACTTCAAAACCGTCATCATCCCTCTGCTGCTGTGGAAGTACGACTCCGATTCTATAGCTGAACTCTTCCGGTACAGAGTAGGTAATAAGGGCTTTCTCCTGCTCTTCAACTTCTTCGGCTTCGCTGCGTTCTTCATCAATTGCAGAATGAAGTTCACGCATTTCATCTACAAAGTCCCTGCCCAGTCTGAGTCGTTGCGCCCGGTTAATTAACTGCCGCCCTTGCTCGTAATCATGTATCCGGATTCCTGTACGAATAAGTTCTCGCTGCAGGGCTTGGCTTTCTGAGTCTTCCAGGGCAGCCATTCGTTGTTTATAAGACAGAAATCCGATCCAGGACTCCATCATTCTTTCTGATCTTTCGGACAGCGCTGGATCAAAGGTCTGGCTTAATTCTGCCAAAAGCGTAAGACCACGGCCGTAATTTCGCTGCGCTAAATGTACAAGGGCGAGACCGTAAGTAGCTTCTTGGGAGAGGTCGGAAAAAGGTAGAGAACGAACGAGGCGAAACACATCTGAAGCCTCAGAATACCTGTTAAGGGCAAACAGACTGTTGCCTTTATAAAGCATGGCTTCAGGCATGTCTTCAAGATCTGACAGCAGTTCGACGGCCGCTTCATAATTAAAAGCCCGGTAGTTTTCGAGTGCTTCAAAGAAAAGGGCCTGCTCATCTTCTGTATATGAAAACGGAGCCCCGTCTTGTGAGGCAGCGTTGCTAAACCCCAGAGCGGTCAGAAATAAAAAAAGTACAAGTATTCTGTACATAGCTGAATGTTTAAAAAGGAAAAGCATGAAAGATATTGATAGTGATAAACATAACTCTTATTGCAGGACTATGTTTATTCCCATTCTATCGTTGCCGGTGGTTTAGAGCTAACATCGTATACAACGCGGTTGATACCCGAAACCTGATTTATAATTCTATTGGATATTTCGGCAAGGAAATCGTAGGGCAAATGTGCCCAGTCGGCCGTCATTCCGTCTACGCTGGTTACTGCACGAAGCGCAACTGTAAATTCGTAGGTGCGTTCATCTCCCATCACCCCTACGCTTTGTACTGGTAAAAGAACCGCTAAAGCCTGCCATACGCTGTCGTACAGACCGTGTTCGCGTAAACCCTGTATGAAAATGGCGTCGGCTTCGCGAAGGAGGTCCAGCTTTTCTTCAGAAAGAGCACCAATAACGCGGATACCGAGACCGGGACCCGGAAACGGATGCCGGCTAATGAAGGATTCAGGGATACCCAAAGCACGACCAACGGTGCGAACTTCATCTTTGAATAATTCGCGCATGGGTTCAATCAGCTTCAGATTCATCTTCTCCGGAAGCCCGCCTACGTTGTGGTGCGACTTGATAGTAGCTGATGGCCCCTTAAAGCTTACGCTTTCGATTACGTCGGGGTAAAGTGTACCCTGTGCAAGATATTTAAACGTTGAGTCGTGAGCGACCTCTTCATCGAAAACGTCGATAAACGAGTTGCCAATTATCTTACGTTTTTCTTCCGGATCGCTAACACCATGCAGACGCTCCATAAACATATCGCGACGATTTACTCCCTTAACGGGAAGCTTGAGAACAGAACGATATAAGTTCAACACGTCTTCGAACTCACCCTTTCTAAGCAGACCGTTATCAACAAAAACGCACATCAGCTGGTCGCCTATAGCTTCGTGTATTAGCTTGGCCGTTACGGTTGAATCGACGCCACCGGATAAGGCACAGATAACTTTATCGGATCCCACAACTTTTTTGATGTTTTCGGTTGATTCCTCAATAAAGGATGATGGCGTCCAGTCGCCACCGAGTCCACATATGCTAATGGCAAAATTTGTGAGCATGGCCGAGCCAAACTCAGAGTGAACCACTTCCGGATGAAACTGAACTCCGTAAATCGGTTTGGAACTATGCTGTACGGCTGCTACAGGTGCGTTGGTGGTGTGGGCTACAATTTCGTAATCAGATGGAAGGTCGTTAAGCTTATCGCCATGGCTCATCCAAACCTGTGTTTTTTCGGGCACGTTTGCAAACAGCAGGCACTCTTTATCGATGAGTAAATTTGCCCTGCCAAATTCCCTGTGTTCGGACCGGGCTACGCTGCCAGGCTTGTAGGTATGCGAAATGATCTGAAGACCGTAACAAATGCCAAGTACGGGAACATCCCAGTCGAAAATGGAGGTGTTGAGGTAGGGAGCGCCTTCATCATTAACACTCATTGGTCCGCCTGAAAGAACCACGCCCTTAGGCAAGTGGCTGCCGAAGGAATCCGTATCTACGTTAAACGGATGTATTTCGCAGTAAACCTGAGCTTCACGAAGCCTGCGGGCTATGAGCTGGGAGTATTGAGAACCAAAATCAAGTATTAAAATCCAGTCGTGCTGATGGTTAACCATGGGCGTTAAGCGAAAATTAAAATTGTGGGTAGAAAGGGTGATGTCTTCCGGGCTAAAGGTACGGCTTACGGAAATAAAATGGTGAATAAAACAACAAAACCCCGTATGGTTGAGATACGGGGTTTTGGGATTTCTATCATCTGGCGACTATCAGTCGATGAGTTCCTGATAGGCATCGGCATCCATCAGTGCTTCAACATCAGATGCGTCGCTGAACTTGATTTTTACGAGCCAGCCTTTGCCATAAGGATCTTCATTCACGATTTCCGGATTATCGGCAAGGTCTTCGTTAACTTCAATTACTTCGCCGGAAACGGGCATGAACAGGTCAGAAACGGTTTTTACCGCTTCAATTGTGCCAAACACATCATCCTGATCGTAAGACTCGCCTGTGTCGTTTAGTTCAACAAAAACGATATCACCAAGCTCTGTTTGCGCAAACTCGGTGATGCCTACTGTTGCAGTGCCATCACCATTGTTGCGGAGCCATTCATGCTCCTTGGTATATTTTAGTTCTTTTGGGTAGCTCATGGATATGAGTTCCTATTTATTTGGTTCGAATTTGAATTCTTTTTCAAGAAAATGAGTAGTGAACTCCCCTTTAATAAAACTCGGGTGGTCCATAAGCTGGATGTGGTATGGAATTGTGGTTTTGATTCCCTCAATTACAAACTCCTCCAGAGCGCGCTTCATGCGTGCAATTGCTTCGAGCCGCGTTGGTGCACTCACAATTAATTTGGCGATCATGGAGTCGTAGTTCGGAGGGACCACATAGCCGGAATAGGCATGGGTATCTACTCGTACGCTATGGCCACCTGGAAGGTGAAATACTGTTATCTTACCGGCAGAAGGCCGGAAATTGTGCTCCGGATCTTCTGCGTTTATGCGGCACTCGATGGCATGACCACGAATCTTTAGCTCTTTTCTTGCAAGAGGTAAACCTGCCGCAACTTCGATCTGGTTTTTAATCAAATCGGAGTCGGTAACTTCTTCAGTTACGGGATGCTCCACCTGAATACGGGTGTTCATTTCCATGAAGTAGAAATCCAGATTCTTATCAACCAGGAATTCTACAGTACCGGCACCTTCATAGTTTACTGTTTCGGCTGCGCGAACGGCTGCTTGTCCCATTCTTTCGCGTAGTTCGGGCTCCATAACAGGAGAGGGAGCTTCTTCCAAAATCTTTTGATGGCGGCGCTGAAGCGAACAATCACGTTCACCAAGGTGAGTGATGTAGCCGTGGCGGTCGCCCATAATCTGGATTTCGACGTGGCGCGGACTTTCAATGAATTTCTCGATATACACTTCGGGGTTGCCGAATGCGCTACCCGCTTCACTGCGGGCACCGTCGAAGGCTCGTTTAAACTCGGATGCTTCGTTTACAATACGCATACCGCGACCGCCGCCGCCAGCTGTGGCTTTAATTATAACCGGAAACCCGATTTCAGCAGCTACTTCCTGAGCAATTTTAAGGTCGGAAATGTTGCCATCGGATCCGGGAACAACGGGAACACCGTACTTAATCATGTTGGCTTTAGCCGTAGATTTATCGCCCATAGCCGAAATCATTTCCGGTGAAGGACCGATAAACTTGATATTGTGTTCCTGGCAAATGCGGGAGAACTCGGCGTTTTCGGCCAGAAAGCCGTATCCGGGATGGATAGCTTCGGCATTCGTGATTTCGGCCGCAGCCATTATGCGTTGTATTTTCAGGTAACTTTCTTTGGAAGCGGGCGGTCCTATACAAACGGCTTCATCGGCAAAACGCACATGAAGGCTGTTTGCATCTGCAGTAGAATAAACGGCTACAGTTTTGATGCCCATTTCCTTACACGTACGAATTACACGGAGCGCTATTTCACCCCGGTTCGCTATAAGAATTTTTTTGAACATCGTATTTAAATTGGTTCGATAAGGAACAGAGGCTGGTCGAATTCAACTGGCTGTGCGTTGGAAACAAGAATCTTCACAACTTTACCGGAGACTTCACTTTCAATCTCGTTCATAATTTTCATGGCTTCTACGATACAGAGTACATCACCCTTTTTAATGGTATCACCTATTTTAACAAAGTCTGGTGATTCCGGGTTAGCAGCTGCGTAGAATGTGCCTACGATAGGGGACTTTATTTCTTCGGTATTCGAAGATGGATTGTCAGCCGGTTTCTCAGCCGCAGGTTGTGCTGCAGGAGCCGAAGCCGGAGCCGTAGGGGCGGCCTGAGGTGCAGGTGCCTGTGCGTAGTAAACCTGCTCACGGGGAGCGGCTGCTTCACTTTGCTTCTTTACCTTGATTTTCAGATTTCCTTCTTCGATAGCAACCTCGTTGAGATCGCTTTCGGAAATCATGTCGAGGAGGTTTTTAATTAATTTGAGATCCATAAAATGAAATGTTAAAAATTAGCTTTTTACTCTTTCGAGATATGATTTTGTTCGTGTGTCTACCTTAACAAGGTCGCCCTGATTAATAAACAGGGGAACCTGTACAACGGCACCGGTTTCAAGCGTAGCAGGTTTTGAACCACCCTGGGCAGTGTCGCCTTTAACACCTGGATCCGTTTGAGTAATTTCCAGACTTACGTGATCGGCCATTTCGGTGAATAAAATCTTTTCTTCTTCAGCATTAATGGCAATAGTCACTTCCTGGCTTTCTTTCATAAACTCCGGACGATCCACAATTTCCGGCATCAGGCCAACCTGTTCGTAGGTTTGGGTATGCATGAAATGATACAAGCTCCCATCGAAGTATAAAAATTGATAAGGATGCCTTTCAATTCGAACGGAATCCATGCTTTCGCCCGATCTGAAGGTCTTGTCTATAATTTTCCCGGTTTCAACACCTTTCAGTTTGGTGCGCACGAAAGCCGGCCCTTTTCCGGGCTTAACATGCTGAAATTCAATGATGGTATAAAGCTGAGAATTGACAATAATGGTAAGACCATTTTTGAAATCAGCGGTCGAAACTTTAGGCATAAATAATGATTTAACCGTTTCAGTTATGATTTAATAATAACAAATTTCTACAGAATGACAATTTACCACTCTTTTTTTAATCTCACCTAATGATATTTAGAACCGTGGTTACGAACACGATACCAATTAGCACAGGACAGATATACTGAATAAAGAAGGCCCAGACTTTTCCAAAGTTAGATTCGGATGCTCCGGGGAAACCATTATCGATTTCGAGTAGTGCATTGCTGGATTTCCAGACCCATCCAAGGAAAATACAGGTCATCATACCACCAAGCGGCAGGCCTATTTCGTTGAAAATATTCACAAAGACATCAATAAGACCGATGTCGAATGAGATAATGAGTGCGAAAAACAATACAATACCGCCAACAATCAAAGATGCTTTTTTACGCGGTATTTTATGCTCGTCAATCACATAAGACACAGGTACTTCAAGCAGGGATATGGATGAGGTGAGGGCAGCAAGTCCTAACAGCAGAAAGAATGAAACGGATACGAAAAGTCCAAGAAAACCGCCCATATTTTCGAAGAGCTGCGGAAGCACGGTAAATACGAGCGATACCGATGAAATCAGGTCGCCGTCTTCGCCAAATATGGCAATTCCCTGCGAAAGTGCTACATACATGGCTGGAATTACGAGCATACCGGCAATGAATGCGATAAATATATCAAAAACGGTTACGTAAGCTGCCGATTCCATGATATTCTGATTCTTTTTTAGATAGGAACCATATGTTATGAGAGCGCCCATTCCAAGAGATAAGGAGAAGAAAGCCTGCCCCATAGCCGAAAGTGTAAGGTCGATATCAATCAGGCTGAAATCGGGCATCAGGTATTCACGAACGCCATCGGCACTGCCTTCGAGGGTGAAGACATAGCCAATCATAACTATAAGAATAAACAGCAGAAACGGCATTAGAATTTTAGTCGCACGCTCGATACCATTGCTTACCCCACCGTTAATAATACCAACGGTGAATAGCATGAATATAATTGTGAAGATGGCATTTTTGGGACCGTTAGCCAGATCGCCGAACCATGCAGCACCGGTCATATTGCCGGTATACTTGAGAATTTCTTCGAACACATAAGCGATGGTCCAGCCGGAAATAACCAGATAAAAGGCAAGGATCATCATCCCGCAAATAACACCCCAATATCCGATAATTGCTCCAAATCCACTGGAATCGAGCGCTTTAAATGCTCCAACGGGGTTCTTTCCGGTTTTTCGCCCGATCGTAATTTCGGCAATCATTACAGGAAGGCCTACAAGAATACAGCAGACGAGATAAACGAGGATGAAAGCCGCGCCGCCGTTGTCTGCAACCTGGGTTGGAAAGCCCCAGATGTTGCCTAACCCAACTGCTGAGCCGGCCGCAGCGAGAATGAAACCAAGTTTGCTGTTCCAGGTCCCTCTGCCGGGAGTATCGATAGTTGCCAAAGTTATATTTGATTAAGTTGCTTGGGTTATGAAAGATGGATTAAAATATTGTATTTAATCCCTATCACGCAACTTTCTTAAAATAAACCCTGAAGAAGGTTCGACCGTTAATCTCTCGGCCACAATATCAAAGCCGTTTACTGAGGCTAAACTGCCTGAAGCAACGATTTCCCACACCCCATGAGGTAAATCGATAGAGTGAACAGCAAAGGGATTTCCGTTGAGACTGATGATATAATCGTAAGGATCGCCCGAACTTTTACCCGAAACAGACAACGTGATGTGCAGACTATCGTTATAATTCCAGAATCGAAGCTCTTGTGGTGTTGTTTTTCGCAACGCCGGAGAGTTCAGTCGTATTTCAATCAGACTCCGGTAATAGCTGTGTAATTCCGGGTTCTTCGAAATGTCGCTGAAGTTCAGATAATTGGTATTGTTATCCTTTTCATAGCTGTTGTGATCGATATGGCCGACATAGGGATCGTCGATTCCTTCCTGAGGCTGCACAACTTTAGTACGAGCCCATTCCTGACCCGCATGTATCATGGGAGTACCCTGAGAGGCGAAAAGATAGAGAGCAGCAAGCTTGTTCAGCTTTAACTCGTCTTTTGTAAGTTTGACAAGTGCATCCCTTTTATGTTTTTTCTCAACCATTTCCGGTCGGAGGCCGATTCGGATAAAATCGCCTAATGTATACCCATCGTGCGATTCAAGGTAGTTTATTGAATGAGCGCTGGTATTGTATCTTCCGTTACTAAAGCCATTTAGGGTACCACTTAGAAAATTCTCCAGACCTTCCCGGGAGGCTTGCCACTGCCAGTGCCCAAAAATGTATCCACGGTCTTTAACAGGATCGGAACCCTTCACTCCGTTTCTAATCTGGTCGTTCCATGATGCCCATCCAATTTCGGAAAATCCTTTAGGATCATAACCACCGCCCCAGGGTTCGGCAATGAGCACTACGTCGGGATTGATTGCTTCGGCCTCTTTGCGCAGCTGTGTGAGCGTCTCACGGTCAATAAGGTTGGCCAGATCGAAGCGGAAACCATCGATATGGTATTCTTTCATCCAGTACAAAACGCTGTCGATAATAAGACGCCTCGCCATTGGCGCTTCGGTTTTGAAATCGTTACCGCAGCCGCTTTCTGAAATATAGTGTCCGTCCTCATTGAGGCGGAAATAATACTCTTTGTCTATAAGCTTAAACGGGTTCAGGTCGTACTGCGAAACGTGGTTATAAACCACGTCCATAATAACGGTTATGCCTTCCTTGTGGAGCGCCTTAACCATTTCTTTTAACTCCCGGATAGCTTTCTGTGATTGTCCAATGGTGGCATCCGGCTCGGTGGTGCCGTCAGAAGCGAAAATGGTTTCAGGAGCAAAGAAGAAGGAGGTCATATAACCCCAGTAGTTACGGCCGTATGCATTCCAGGTGTTAATTACCCCGTCGCTAATCGGTTCATTGTGTGCCGGCTCGTAGTAGGCAAACTTCTGAAGTGGCAGAAGTTCAACTGCGTTTACGCCCATCTTTTTGAGGTAGTTGATTCCCCCTCTGCCGTTTTTATCTACAAAACCTTTGTACGTACCGGGCTGTTTGGTTCCGGCTGATTCGTGGCTTGTGAGATCTTTTAAATGCGTTTCATAAATTACCAGATCCCTGATATCATCGGGGCAAACAAAGGTGTCTCCCTCCCAGTCGAAGGGCTCTGGTTTCATAATTACACTCTTGGGGTACTGTAGGTGGTTATTTTGAGTAACTACCATGAGGCTGTACGGATCGGCCGCAAGTAAATCATCGTCCGGGCAGTTGTAGCAAGGTTTATCTGCGGGAGGTTTAATACGGTAGCCGTACAGCTTGCCCTCAAGATTTTTCTTTATCGTGAGCTGCCATATGTCGTTGCCATTCCGGTTCAGGGAATAGGCTTCTCCTTTTTCCTGATCCGCAGAATCGAAAATCTCGACCTCAATAGATTCTGCACGCGGGCAAAAGAGCCTGAATTCGGTATGCTGCTCAGACGGAAAGCACCCGAGCCTTGGATTGTTTTCGGTTGAATTTCTTTGTTGATCTACAGCCGTGTCCGTTTCGTTGTGCATCCGGTTTGTTTTGTTCCAGTGTTTAGTTAACTACAGAGCCAGGCTTTGCATCCGAACTGATGAATAGAAGTCCTTTCTCAGAATCTTCTGCCATAAGTATCATGCCTTTGCTCTCGGTACCCATCATCTTGCGTGGTTTAAGGTTGGCCACCACTACTACGTTTTTACCGATAATTTCTTCCGGCTTGTGGTACTGTGATATGCCGCTCATGATGGTGCGCTCTTCATAGCCCACATCAACCTTGATTTTAAGCAGTTTTTTGGATTTTTTCACTTTTTCTGCTTCAGTAATACGTCCGACGCGAAGGTCGAGCTTAATGAAGTCATCGAATTCTATAGCTTCTTTTTCAGGCTCAATATCAGACTCAGCAGCGGGTGCAGCGTGTTCTGCCGCTTTGGCCTCAAGCCTGTCTATTTGTTTCTGAATCTGAGCGTCTTCAATTTTTTTGAAAAGAATCTCGCCCGGAGTTAATGCCTGACCAGCTTCAAGCATTCTGGAGCTGACTTCATCCCAGAGAATCATTCCGTTAACGCTCAGGTTGAGGGCAGTTTTTAGCTTTGAACACGCATCCGGAATGACAGGCTCAAAATAGACGGAGAGTGCTGCCACCACTTGAGCTGAAACATGAAGGGTGTTGCCGCATTTATCTATATCTGTTTTGCGGGAGTGCCACGGCTCCATGTCTGTGAAATACTTATTACCTAAGCGCGCCAGGTTGATGGTGTGCTGAGCAGCGTCCTTGAAACGAAATTTGCTATATGCATCAGCAATCAGTTTGCCATGCTTCCCGATTTCATCAAGCAGGGCCAGATCTTCTTTTGAGGGATTTTTAAGCTCGGGCAGCTTGCCTTCGAAAAAGCGGTCGATGAAGGAAAAGGTGCGGAAAACGAAGTTCCCAAAAACATCGGCCAGATCGTTGTTTACACGACCCTGGAAATCTTTCCATGAAAAATCGCTGTCTTTATTCTCCGGCATTATGGTGGTGAGGGCGTAGCGCAGTAAATCGGGTTCAAAATCCTCGAGATACTCATGCAGCCACACGGCCCATCCGCGGGAGGTGGATAGTTTACGACCCTCCAGATTCAAAAACTCATTAGCAGGCACGTTTTTTGGAAGAACAAATTCACCATGGGCCTTCAGCATGGCCGGAAACATGATGCAGTGAAATACGATATTATCTTTGCCGATGAAGTGAATCAGCTCGGTGTCTTCCTGCTGCCAGAATAGCTTCCATTCTTCCGGAGAACCTGTTTGAGCGGCCCATTCAACAGTTGCGGAAATGTAGCCGATAGGCGCATCGAACCAGACGTACAGAACTTTGCCATCAGCGCCTTCCAGTGGTACTGGCACGCCCCATTTGAGGTCACGGGTTACGGCTCTGTCGCCAAGCCCGCCTTCTAGCCAGCTTTTACACTGCCCGGCTACGTTGGCTTTCCAGTTTTCCTGACTGTCGATCCACTCGCTTAGCCATTCCTGGTAATTTCCGAGAGGGATGTACCAGTGCTCGGTTTCGCGCAGTTCGGGCGTTTCGCCGCTGAGCATACTTTTGGGATTGCCAAGTTCAGAAGGCGAAAGCGCGGTGCCGCATTTTTCACACTGATCACCATAGGCTTCATCATAACCGCACTTAGGACAGGTTCCTTTTATATAGCGGTCGGCAAGGAACATCTGCGCGCTTACATCGAAATACTGCTCTTCAGTTTTTTTAACGAAAACGCCCTTGTCGTGGAGCTCTTTAAAAAACTTCTGCGAAATATCTTTATGTGTTTGGGAGCTCGTACGACCGTAGTAATCAAACGAGATACCAAAATCTTCAAAAGCCTTTTTGTTGATGCCATGGTATCGGTCAACAATATCTTGTGGTGATACGCCTTCCTTGTCAGCCGCAATGGTGATTGGTACTCCGTGTTCGTCGGAGCCGCAAATAAAGAGTACTTCTCTTCCGGCAAGGCGCATAAAACGAACGTATAAATCGGAAGGGAGATAGGCTCCGGCAAGATGACCAAGATGAAGCGGTCCGTTTGCATAGGGGAGGGCAGCAGTAACAAGAACTCTGTCAGACATGTATTGGTATCAGGATTTCGAAAATGTAGTATAGTAAAACAAGCATGTAAACCGGTTTTGCGTTCACGAAGGAGCGCAACAACTTATGCGCAAAACCGAAAAATGTATAATTACCTAAGATACGCCCAATTCGGCCAAACAGCAAAGAAAACGGCCTGTTTGCTCAATACGAACTGGCATGAATTGAAATTATGGGCAGCGGTCGAGCACGTGGTAGAGGGTGATGCCAATGCTTACGGAAACGTTAAGCGAATGCTTACGGCCAAACTGCGGAATTTCGAAACAGGTATCCATGAGGGGAAGGAGCTCATCATCAAGGCCGGTTACTTCATTTCCAAAGAACAGTATGATGTTATCGCCTGGATTTACATCAAGCTTATCAATCGTATGTGAATGCTCCGTTTGTTCAATTCCCAGTAGCCGCCAACCCATTTCTTTTAAACGTTTGATTTCATCCAGCGGATTTTCGAAGGTGCTCCAGGCTGTGGATTCATCAGCCCCGAGTGCTGTTTTTGAAATCTCGGGGCGGGGGGGAGTGGGAGTGTACCCCGTTAAAACGAGCTCCCCTGCTCCTAAAGCATCGCAGCTGCGAAACGCCGAGCCCACATTATGCATACTTCTGATGTTGTGAAGCCACACTTTGAGGTTTGCCATTTCCGTTGGTGCGTCCCGGTTCATGTTATCTTCGAGTATCTGTCGCGTTGTTCTTTTGGCGTTTTGACTCATTGGCGGTTAAAGGAATTGGGAATTATTGTGTATATTTGAAGTATCATACAAGATGATAAGCGGGCCGCCTGTTCTTACGTGCAGGCTGCCCGATTGCATTTTATAGGCTTACGGTTTATTTAGATATACTATCGTGAAGCCTATTTTTATTTTTTAAGGTAACCAAATTTAAACGAGTATAGCCGTGAAAGTAAACCACCTGTCTAAAGAAGGATTCGAAAAGCTCACAAAGGAATTGCGCTATCTGAAAACAGAAGGGCGCAAAAAAATAGCTGAAGATATTGAGGAAGCTCGTTCCAAAGGCGATTTGAGCGAGAATGCCGAGTACGATGCAGCTAAAGAAGCTCAGGGACATCATGAAAAGAAAATTGCAGAGCTCGAGCACGCTCTTTCAAACGCCCGTGTAATCGATGAGCGTAACATAGATGCTTCCAAGGTATATGTGCTTTCTACCACAGAAATTCTAAACAAGAAGACGAACAAGAAAAATACCTACACCCTGGTTTCGCCACAGGAAGCGGATTTTTCTAAAGGCAGAATTTCTGTTGAATCACCCATTGGCAGTGCACTTTTGGGCAAAAAAGTTGGTGACGTAGTTGAAGTGAAGGTTCCGGCCGGCATGCTAGAGCTGGAAGTTCTCTCCATTACAAGAAACGGCTGATTAAAGTGAGATAGCGTATTTAGGCAAAAGGCCCAATCAATATGATTATTCTCGGGATTTCCTGCTATTACCACGATTCGGCCGCAGCGCTGCTGAAAGACGGCGAGCTTATTGCAGCTGCTCAGGAGGAGCGCTTCACACGGTTAAAACATGATCCGGGATTTCCGCGCAACGCTATCTCATACTGCCTGAAAGAGGCAGGAATCACCCTGAAAGAAGTGGACGCCATTTCTTTTTATGATAAGCCTTTTCTCAAGTTTGAGCGTATACTCGAAACCTACCTCGGGTATGTTCCGTCGGGAATTCAAAGCTCCTGGAAGGCCCTGCCCATCTGGATTAAGGAAAAGCTCTGGATATCTGATCTGATTCGTAACGAGCTGGAGTTTGATGGTCAGCTGCTTTTTCCAGAGCACCATGAGTCGCACGCTGCATCAGCTTTCTTCCCATCACCCTACGAAAAAGCCGGCGTTCTTACCATGGATGGTGTGGGCGAATGGGCCACAAGTTCAGTTGGTATTGGTGAAGGCAACCGGGTGAATATTCACAATGAGCTTAATTTTCCGCATTCTCTTGGTCTTCTGTATTCAGCTTTTACCTACTTCACCGGCTTTAAGGTAAACTCTGGTGAGTATAAGTTAATGGGCCTTGCTCCGTATGGAGAGCCGGTTTACGCGCAGAAAATCCTGGATGAACTTATTGATCTGAAGGAAGACGGATCATTCCGGATGAATATGCGCTACTTCGATTACGGCTCGGGTTTGAAGATGACGTCAAAACATTTCGACAGCTTGTTTGACGGGCCTCCGCGCCGGCCGGAAACTCAAATCGGGCAGCGCGAAATGAATCTGGCTGCATCCGTACAAAAGGTGACCGAAGAAATTATGCTCAAAATGGCCGCGCATACGGTTAAGCTTTCGGGAAGCCGTAACCTGTGCCTTGCCGGTGGAGTGGCCCTGAATTGTGTTGGCAACGGAGAACTCCTTCGGTCGGGTATTGTGGATTCCCTCTGGATTCAGCCTGCGGCCGGAGATGCCGGAGGTGCTGTTGGAGCCGCCTACGTAGGGCATCATCATTATTATGGTAAAGAGCGGAAGCCGCGTTCTGCAGATCAGATGAAGGGAAGTTATCTGGGCCCTGAGTTTTCGGATGATGAAATTGGGCTTTTTGCTCAAAAAAACGGCTATAAAGCCACAAAGCTGTCATACAACCAGATGATTTCAGAAACGGCTGAAGCCCTTGCGGCTCAGGAAGTGGTTGGCTGGTTTCAGGGACGTATGGAGTTCGGGCCGCGTGCATTAGGGGCCCGCTCTATTTTAGGTGACTCGCGTTCGGAAGAGATGCAGCGTACCCTCAACCTCAAAATTAAATTCCGGGAAAGTTTCCGCCCTTTTGCCCCAAGCGTGCTCCTGGAAAATGTAAGCGAGTGGTTTGAGCTTGAAGATGAAAGTCCGTATATGCTGATTGTTGCAGATGTAGCAGAACAGCGCCGAAAAAAAACCGATGGTTCCACCGCAGGATTTGACAAGCTTTATGAGATACGGTCCGAGATTCCGGCAGTAACACACGTAGACGGCTCAGCCCGCGTGCAGACGGTAGACGGCAAGTGGAACAAAGCATACTACGATCTGATAAGCTCATTCCACGGCAAGACCGGGTGCCCTGTGATTATTAACACCAGCTTTAACGTAAGGGGAGAGCCGATTGTTTGTACTCCTGAAGACGCCTATCGCTGTTTCATGCGAACAAATATGGATCGTTTGGTGATGGGTTCATGGGTGTTTATTAAATCCGAGCAGCCCGAATTTGACGATCATGAAAAATGGGAAGAGGAGTTTGTTCTTGACTAAAAAGCGATCGTTTTTATCTGTAGTGATGGCAGAGGTGGAGGTAAGCACCAAGCGTATCCGTGACTTTGGCCGCGTGATGCTGGTTGTGCTGTCGTTCATTATTCCAGCCTTTCTGATGTGGAGAAACGCCTGGGAGATTTCAACCGCATCGTGGATTCTGTTCGCCATTGGTTTGGTCATTTTCCTTCTTTCGGTAATTCGGCCGCTTGTTCTCACCCCCGTTTATAAAGGATGGATGGGCCTGGCGATTATACTTGGTCTTTTTATGACCAAAGTGATTATCAGCCTGGTTTTCTATTTTATCATGACTCCCATTGGTATCGGAAGGCGGCTTTTGGTTAAAGATCCCATGAACATGAGGATTGATTCTGAAGCCGAATCCTACTGGGTTGAGAAGGAAAATCCGGTAACAGACCCATCATCCTATGAAAAACAGTATTGAGGCTAAAATGAATCGTGATTCTGTACCGTCATTGGTAGATGTTCATGTGTACTCATTCATCGAAGACAGGCTTCACTTTCTATTGTTTAAAAGATCCGACAGCGTTATCTATTCAGGAGAATGGCGAATGGTTGGAGGTAAGGTAGCAGAGAATGAGAGCGCGGTTGGAGCAGCAAAACGGGAATTTACTGAAGAAACCGGTCTTGGGATGAATCTCTTCTGGTGCGTTCCGGCTGTGAATTCTTTTTTTGATTTTAAGCGAAATATCACGCATCATATACCGGTTTTTGCAGTTGAATGTGAAGCCGGAGCTAAGCCCGATTTAAATCATGAACATGCTGAATTCCAGTGGTTTAATGAAGCCGAAGCGCTGGAAATGGTATTGTGGCCGGAACAGCAGCGGTGCATCCGCTTAATTTCACGACTACTTGCTCGGCCGGAATTGTCACGGGAGTGGCTGATACCGGTTCCGCCTGCTTCTTAATAAAAACCGCATTCTACACACAGGTTAGCAAACCGTTTGAACATGGTATACAGATTACTAGCATCTTTAATTTTATCAGCCGTATTTATGGTGTCACTGGTACAGGTTGCCGGTGCACAATCATCTACGCAGGGTTACGAGTTTAATTTTGCCCCCGACCTGTGGTATAATGATGTAGACGGGATACGTGTGGGTATAAGAACGAGGGGACAAGTTCCAGGCACCTTCGACGACGGCCCGCATCGATTAGATGCAGGATTATGGCTCGGTACCTGGTTTCCGCGCGTACCGGTTTCCTATTATGTGAAGTATACCAACCCGATAGAAAGCATCAGTGATTTTAACAGTGAAGGGAGCTACAGCCTAACTAGCAGCATAAGAACTGGATTTCACCGGCACGGCATGGGTTTTGATAAACGCTGGCAGCCCGGCTTCAACGAAGATGAGTACACTGAGTTTTCAGCTTTTGGCGGAGCGTATCGCCATTTTGAATCCGAATACTTACCCTTCCCGGTTCTTTGGCAGGACAGCTGGACACCTTTTTTATACCTGAATACTGAGCATCAGCGGTTTTCTGCAGCCGGAACCTGGTATTTCCGGGGCACAGTACAGTCAGGGATGGTGAATGGTGAAGATGCGTTCTCGACCATTCAGGGAGAAGTTCGGAAAAGGATTGAACCAACGCGTTCGTTTAATATCCGGCTGCGTCTTTCGGGCGGTGCAATCGCCGGCGATGTGCCACCGGAGCATCGCTTTATGGCTTCACAGGCATCAGCAATGGAATGGATGAATTCCGGCTTTTACCGCGCTAAAGGCACGGTGCCATCACCCTGGATGAATTCCGGCGTATTTCAGGTAACGGGAAATGCACCAAACATAAGAGGCTATTCTAAAAGAGATATCAAGGCGGCTTCAGATGGTGTGCCGATATTTTATGATCAGTATGGAGCCTTTAACGTAGAGGTAGATTACCCGAACTACATAGATTATTTGTTTGCGCAGGTGCCGCTATTGGGAGACTTTCTGAGGCTTCGTTCTTATTTGTTTTCGGACGTATTTACCGGCTATGCGGAGTTTGCACAAGAGTGGGAAAATCTCGCCAATGCCGGTGCCGGGTTCGCCTTAACACTTAACATTCCGGATCAGATTGGCAAGCCAAGAGGGTTTGTACTTCGCTACGACGTGCCTTTCTGGTTATCAGACCCCGAAGAAAACCACGATGAGTTTAGATATCGCAGTGTGGTATCGTTTGGTGCGGTAATTGGATTTTAGAAAACCCGATTTGCAGAATGGTTAGAAACGAGAAAACAATTAGAACCAATTTAGTATCATATTTGAATAAATTGCGATAAATGTAAAATGTTTCATATTCCGATAAGGGTATTTATACCATTGTTTAATAGAAATTTATCTTATATTAAGAAATCTTATTCATAGCAAGCCGCAGGTAGCATCCGTTGAGACCCATTATTTTTTATCATTATGATTAACAAGCTAAGAAACAGTTTGACGCCGGATCACTTTTTGTATGAATTCTTCGTCGATGTTCGAAAACGCTATATGGTCAAGATTCTACTGGATTTCAGCGTACTTTTGGCTTGCGCGCCATTAGCTGTTCTTATCAGAATGGGGCATATTCATGCAGTAGAGATGAATATGATAATCATTTACACCGCATTGGCAGCTGCTCCAAAACTACTTGGGCTCAGGCTTTTTAACGTGCACAGACAGTCCTGGCATAATGTAAGCGTTCGGGATTTATTTAAGATAGTAATGGCAATTGGCTTTGCCACCGCTATCATCTTTGCTGTATCGCTCTCCTTCAGATCCTTATACCCTATTCCTTTCGGCGTTATCGCTATCGACGGGATGTTATCGATTCTTATTCTTGGTTTTTTCCGGCTATTTGCCCGAATTGGCAATGAAAATAAAGACCAGTATTTGAATGGCAACTCAGGCAAAAAAAATAAGCGCGTACTCATAATCGGTGCCGGAAGTGCCGGAACGATGATGGCAAGAGAGCTCTTTCGCCATCCTGAGAACCGAATGGTACCAGTTGGCTTCATAGACGATGACCCGGCAAAGCAAAGCCAGCGCTACCTCGATTTGCCGGTGTATGGCACGATCGAGCAACTGCGTGAAGTCGTGAAACAAACTAATGCCAGTATGGTACTCACGGCTATTCCATCAAACCCGTCTGTTATCCGGGAAGTGGTAGAGATAACAAACAGTCTGAAAGTAGATCATCAGGTGCTTCCTCGTTTGTCTGATTTGATTAATGGGAAAGTCTCTATTTCACAAATCAGGACGGTAGACGTACAGGATTTATTGGGTCGTGATGCCGTTAAGCTTAACATGACTGAAATTGCAGACTATATCGAAGGAAAAACCGTCTTGATAACGGGAGCCGGCGGGTCTATTGGTTCAGAAATCGTAAGACAGGTTTGCCGTTTTCGACCAGGCCTTTTACTGCTTGTAGGCAGAGGCGAAAACAGCATTTTCCAGCTTCAGCAAGAATTAAGCCGTTACCATTCTGAGACAAAGTATGTGCCTTTTATCACCGATGTTAGGGATAAGGTATCACTGGAGCGTATTTTTTCGAACTATAAACCGGATTTGATTTTCCATGCTGCAGCTCACAAGCATGTTCCTTTAATGGAAGCGAATCCCGAGCAGGCAGTGCTCAATAATATTTTAGGAACCCGAAACCTTGTAGACCTGGCTCTGCAATACGATACGGAGAGATTTGTTAATATCTCTACAGATAAAGCCGTGAACCCAACCTCCGTAATGGGGGCATCTAAACGCGTTGCTGAGTATGTGGTAGAGTCGGGAGCAGTTCGTGCTCAAAACGATCAGATTTTTGTTTCAGTACGGTTTGGAAACGTGCTCGGCAGCCGTGGCAGCGTGATACCACTCTTTAAGGAACAGATAAAAAAAGGTGGTCCCGTTACGGTAACCGACGAGCAAATGACACGCTATTTCATGACAATACCTGAGGCCTCGCAGCTCGTACTTCAGGCGGGTGGTATGCACAACAACGGAGCTGTGTATGTGCTCGACATGGGAGAACCTGTGCGAATTGTAGATCTCGCCCGCGACCTCATCAAACTATCAGGCCTTAAACCCGATGTTGATATAAAAATCAGATTTACCGGTACCCGACCGGGAGAAAAGCTTTATGAAGAAATTCTGACAGCAGAAGAGGGGACGACTCATTCCCGATATGAGAAAATATTTATGGCCAGAAAAAGTGGCGTCGGCATTAAAAACCTGGACGAAATGCTTGGCGAACTTACCTATGCAGCCGAAGAAGGAGATCAGGAGCGGATTCGCGAGTGTTTGTACAATATGATTCCGAATTTCACAGGTTATACAATGAATATGCAAAACAAGGTTTAATCTGATATCGTAAAAAAACCGTATCATTCGAATTCACTACTATAAAGGATTGATTACTAGAAAAACATGAAAATATTGATTACCGGTACGGCCGGTTTTATTGGGTTTCACCTCACAAAACTATTACTGAAAGACGGGCACGAGGTAATTGGACTGGATAACATCAACGACTATTATGATGTAAACCTTAAGCTGGACCGTCTTAAAGAAACAGGAATCGATGCAGCTGGCATTGAATATGAGAGAGCAGTTCAGAGTACGAAGCACAACGGATATCGCTTTTATAAAATCAATCTGGAAGACAAAGAAGCTGTCCTTACGCTTTTCAAAAAAGAAAAGCCCGACGTGGCCGTAAACCTTGCCGCACAGGCCGGTGTACGCTACAGCCTTGTGAATCCGTACACGTACATCGATGCTAATATCACCGGTTTCCTGAATATACTGGAAGGGTGTCGTCATTATCCTGTTAAGCACCTGATTTATGCTTCCTCAAGCTCTGTTTACGGAGCAAACACAAATATGCCTTTTTCGGTTAGCCATAATGTGGATCATCCCGTTAGCCTTTATGCTACATCAAAAAAGGCAAACGAGCTGATGGCCCATACCTACTCTAACCTGTTCAATATTCCTTCCACAGGACTTCGCTTTTTTACTGTTTATGGCCCATGGGGTCGCCCGGATATGGCGCTGTTCCTGTTTACTAAAGCCATTACCGATGGAAAGCCGATCGACGTATTCAACCATGGTAATATGCTGCGCGACTTTACCTATGTGGGAGATATTGTTGAAAGTATCCGCCGCCTGGTAGATAAGCCACCGATAGCTAACAGCAAGTGGTCGGGAGATGATCCTGATCCGGCTTCCAGCTTTGCACCTTACCAGCTTTTTAATATTGGAAACAATAATCCAGTGAAACTTCTTGATTTTATAAGCGAAATTGAGAAAAATCTCGGAACAAAGGCTGAGAAAAACATGATGGAAATACAGCCCGGAGACGTGCCCAAAACCTGGGCTGATGTAGAAGCTCTGTTCGATTATATCGATTACAGGCCACAGGTTGGAATTAGCGAGGGTATCGCCAATTTTGTGAGTTGGTATAAAGAATATTATAAAGTAGGTTAGAATCCTTCTGAAGGATTTATGGGACTTTTTTGAGTTTCGATAAATCCGTAAGTCCTTAACCAAACTGATTCAGCTTTACTCAGGTACGTTTATGAAAGGTATTATACTGGCCGGTGGTTCCGGCACCCGGCTACATCCAATTACACTGGCTACAAGCAAGCAGTTGCTTCCGGTGTACGACAAGCCGATGATTTATTATCCGCTATCTGTTCTGATGCTGGCCGGTATCAGCGAATACCTCATCATTACCACGCCCCACGATAAGACAGGTTTTGAGCGACTTCTTGGTGATGGATCGCAGCTTGGTTGTTCCTTCTCCTACGCTGTACAGCCTGAACCTAATGGTATAGCGCAGGCTTTTACTATTGGTAAAGACTTTATTGGTGATGACAGTGTCGCCCTGATTCTGGGTGATAATATCTTTTACGGACAAGGCCTTAGTGGATTGCTTCAGCAGCATAAAAATCCTGACGGAGGCGTGGTCTTTGCCTATAAGGTGACAGATCCTCAGCGCTACGGTGTTGTGGAATTCGATCACAACAAAAAAGCAGTCTCTATTGAAGAAAAGCCTGAACAGCCGCGGTCGGATTACGCTGTACCCGGAATTTACTTCTATGATAATGAGGTGGTTGAAATTGCATCAAAGCTGCGGCCATCTGAAAGAGGGGAGTATGAAATCACGGATATCAATCGCCACTATCTCCAAAAAGGAAAGCTCGATGTGGGCATTCTTGGGCGGGGAACAGCATGGCTCGACACGGGTACAGTAGGCTCATTGATGCAGGCCGGGCAGTTCGTACAGGTTATTGAAGAGCGGCAGGGTCTTAAAATAGGCTGTATCGAAGAAGTGGCCTACCGGATGGGGTTCATTAGTAAAGAACAGCTTCACGCCCTTGCAGAGCCATTGCTGAAAAGCGGCTATGGTTCCTACCTGAAACGAATCTGAAGCTAAAAAAAGTCTCAGATCAAACCGTGCCGGTTGAGTATTTGTGATAAGAAGGGATCGTCTTTAGCCAAATCTCTTAGCGCAAGTTTTAGCTTGTGCGCATCACCGGATATTTCAGGGTCCTTGTTTTCCAGGGTGGCTTTTAAGTTTGCAATCTGTACATGAACCGGGTCGATTGTTTTTCTCCGGATAATTAACAGAGACAGCACTGTAATCAGTGCTATAGCCAGCATCATACCAATTGCTATAGCCAGGTTGAGCTCAAATGTATTAAACTCTCCAAAAACTGAGTTCACACGACCTTCTATAGTGAGTAACCTCCGGTCGAGTGCAGCCAGCCTGTCATTAATCCTGTCTGTTTTATCCTCAATTTGCAGCTGCTGGATAGAATGGAGCTCGTTTAGTTCGGCCCGCATACGCTGGATTTCCAGTAGAATCAGATCATGGGCATCAGCTTCTGCATCAGCATCAGGTTGGGTATTTTGGTAGCTGAATGCTGAAACAGGCTGATAAGCAAAAAGAGCTGTTGACAGAATGAACAGAGTTGCAAAAACGTAGAGGAGATCTTTTTTGTAAGTTTGAAACATTACTATTTTTCTTGAAAGTATAATTAAAGTATTTATTGTCAGGTAGTCGCGTACAACACCATTAGTATCATAAATATTTTAGTGCGCGTTCGATTAGTTTTTTCTTAAACCTGGTGTAAGGCGTGCCCAGTATCTCAGCACCGGCAGGACCTATCCCGGTTTCTAAAACGGCCGTTTCATTCGACATTTCCCGAAAGCCGTAAAAGCCATGTGCCCGGCCGGTACCGCTGTTATTAACGCCACCAAACGGCAAATGTTGATGAATAAAGTGGCTGAGAACATCGTTGGAAACAAATCCACCGGTTACTATTCTTTCCTTACAATCGCGGATAAATGGTTTAGATTTACTGAATACATATGTAGCAAGAGGACGTGGAAGGGATCCGATTTTCTCAAAAACCTCGTTTTCTGATTCATATGTTCTTATAGGAAGTAATGGTCCAAATATTTCTTCATGCATAATTCCAAGTTCATCATTTAAAGACTTTTCCAACACTATTGTAGGAGCAAAAAATCTCGTTGATTCATCATACATTCCACCGGAGAGTAGCTCGTACCCGTCAGCAAGTGCATCTTTGAGCAATCCTTTAATATGATTGAAATGCTTTTCATGAATAATATTTCCGTAGCTATCGTCACTATTTTTACCCTCATAAGCATCAGGGAAACGGCGCTTCAGTTCTGTTAATGCGTGTTTTATAAATTCATCAGCCACATCCTTGTGTACAAGTACGTAGTCGGGAGCAATGCACGTTTGGCCGCAGTTTATAAACTTGCCCCAAATTACACGGGAGGCTGCTTTCTTTAAATCTGCTGACTTATCTATGATGCAGGGTGACTTCCCACCTAACTCGAGCGTTACGGATGCGAGATTCTTTGAAGCTGCCTCCATAACCTTTTTACCTACAGCGGGACTGCCGGTAAAAAAGATGTGGTTGAATGGCATCGCTGTAAGTTCTGCAGCAACTGAGGCATCTCCCTCTACTATCGAAACCTGTTCTGGCTCAAAACTGGATTCTATAATAGAACGAATCACTTGATTTGTGGAGGGGGTAAATTCGGAAGGTTTTATGACGACTCTGTTACCAGCTGCAATGGCAGATATTAATGGACTTAGGATTAGGTTAAAAGGGTAATTCCATGGTGCTAAGATGAGTACAGTGCCTTTTGGGGTATATTTCACAGAGGCTTTGGAATTATAATTAACCAATGTTCGTTTAACATTTGTATCGGAAGACCATTTACTCACATTGTTAATAGCATGTCTTATTTCTGTAATTACGGGTATGATTTCGGTCAGGTCAGTTTCGGAGCGGGGTTTACCCATATCTTTCAGTAAGGCATACTGAATTTCTGTACGATTACTTATGATGTGTTTTTCTAAAAGCTTAAGGAGTTCAATCCTGCTCCTTATTGGAACAGGCTTCAAAAGTTGCTTAGAAATGGCTATATTCGATGCTACAGTTAAAAAAGAAGATTTATTCATAAACGGACGTTAGAGTATTTTTTTATAAGTTAAATAATTTTATTTTACTTAAGTACTCTCTCTCTACAAAACAAACTAATTATATCATATTATGAGAACTAAATTACTGACAGCTGCGCTGTTATCAGTATTCCTGCTAGTACCGGGTCTCTACACTGATGCCGACGCACAGGAAAGAAATGACAGAAGGTTCAGTATTTCTCTGCACGGTGGTGTTACTGTCGCAGATAATAGCCTTCGAGCTACTCCAGCCGGCGGTTTTGGCGTTGAAACTGAAACAACTCCAGTTTTTGGTGGTGCTCTTCAATACGCTTTAAGTCCTTTATGGTCTTTAGAGCTTATGGGTCAGTACCAAACTTTTGAAAATGAAAGCGGTGCTGCTGTAACTTTCGAAAGCGAAATTATTGAAGTTACACTGAGAAACATTATTCATATCAACCAGCTTTTGGGTACAAACAGAATCTCCAACTACATCGCACCTTACGGACACTTCGGTGTGGGTGTACAGTTGTACGATTACGAATCTAATGTTCACGGATCAGACGACGGAACAAGTCTGTTAGCTGTTGCTGGTTTAGGTTTTAACATCTACCTGTCAAGAACTATTGATTTATTTGCTCAGTACGATTTTCACCTCGCTTCTAACGTAGCTAACGCTCGTTTAAACAGCGACGCTGGTGAGAGCAAGCACACTACCTATGGTACAGCCATTGGTGGTCTTAGATTCCATTTCGGTGCATCCGATGCACGCCATGCTTCATGGAGAAGAGCTTCCATGGATCTCAGCCAGTCTGACTACGAGCGCCTGATGGGCCTCAACAGCAGAATGGATGAGCTTGAAAGACAAGTAGCTTCTCAGAGTGATGATATTGCTCGCCTGGAAAGTGAAATTGATTCAAGAGCAGGTGCCCTCGAAGGCCGTGCTGACCAAACTGAATCCCGTGTTTCTGACCTCGAGCGTCAGTTTGCAGAAATGCAGCAGAGCATGAGAGACAGAGAGCGTGAGCGTGAAACCCGTGCGGAAGTTGACGAAGCTGGTCTAACTCAGCGTCTTGCTGATGGTCACTACGTACAGATTTTTGCTGGCCTTACAATGAGCTCTGCTCAGTCTGCCCGTCGCACGATGATAGAAGCTCTTGACGGTGTGGTTGATAACCCATCTGAAATGGTACTTATCACACAGCGTCGTCAGTTTTATGAAGTACGCGTTGGTGTATTCAACCGCTTCCCAGACACAGTTGATGTACTGAGAACAGCTCAGAATAGTTTCAGTGATGCATTCGTGGTAACATTCCCACGCCCTGCACACCTGAGTGATGCATACCGCGACCTCAGAGACTAAGCAGTAAATCATTTTCGAAGCTAAGCGTGAAGATTCACGAATAGCTTAGGATTTTTAAAGCCTGCCCCTTAACCGGGTGCAGGCTTTTTTTATGCAATGAAATGAGTGAAGTTTAGGGCGGCGCTTTATAGCGCTACTCACTAATACTGTACTGCTCTGAGCAGGTTAATTGAATTATTCTATACAAGAGGGTTGTATTTCAGGCGTCTGAAGATGCAAAAGGTGTAGTATATAACTGGTACAATTGGCCTGTAAGTAATGGACAAAACGATGAACATGTAAGCCTAGGGATGATTGAATGTGTAACTGAAGGCGGCTTTCTGACACAAAAAAACTCCCTGGGTCGCGAAACACAGGGAGTTAGATTAAACTGCTAATCTTTCAGGTTGATGCATAGCCTGCCCTGAAAGACTGTAAGGAGCAAATTTAGATGAATGCGTTCAGTATAAAGTAAATCAGCACACCGGTTACAGAAACGTAAATCCATATAGGGAAGGTGTACTTAGAGATTTTTCGGTGGATTTCGAATTTGCCGGCAAAGGCAAAAAAGAAGCTGGAAAGAATCAGCGGAACCACCACTACTGATAAAATAATGTGGCTTATCAGGATGGTGAAATAAACGGGCCGTATGGCTCCTTCACCCGGGAAGGGGGTATGACCTATAAAATTGTGATAAAGCACATAGCTGATTAGAAAAAATGCTGATGCAATGAACGCAGCAAGGTTATAGCGCATATGCATCACAAAGTCCCGTTTCTTGATTTGAACAAAAGCCATCACAAGAAAGATTGTGGCAATCGTATTGAAGATAGCGTTAACGGTAGGCAGTGAATATACCCACTGAGGTATGACCTCAGCCCCTTCGCGGAAATAAAGAAGCCAGAACAGAAAAATAAGGACAAGGCCGCTCGCGACCATAATGGCAACAACTGCGCGGGCTACTTTCAGGTTTTTGAAAGCGTCAATTGTTACTTCATGCTCAAAATTTGTACTCATAATACTTGCTTTAATCGTTTAATAATAGTGTTTAAGTCCAGACAGGACAGAAATAATGGGAATTACTTCTGGTGCTGCTTTTTTTTCATGTTTAAAATATACTGCAAATATAAATGCTCAAGTGCCAAACCTTCAAAGCCTTTCCAGGCGCTTATCATCTTCTGAAACTGGTTTTCTGTGGTATTGTCGGGATCACCGCCGTAAGATAAGATTATCCAACGTCGAAGTCCTTTTTCTTCACCTTTACTAGTGTTTGAGGGGAATGAAGCATCAGGCCGGTTTCTAAACATCATCAGGTCCTGAGCCGTTGTTGGTCCAACTCCGCGAACGGTAAGCATGGTTTCATAAAATTCATCAGGGGGAAGCAGTTCGAGCGCATTCAGCTCCAATTCGCCGGAGATAAGAAGGTGAGCAAAGCCCACAATGTATTCACCCTTGCGGAGGGAAAGTCCGTGTTTTTTGAGCCCGACCGGATCCGCCTGCATAAGCCGGTGAGGCCTTGGCCATGCGGATACTTGTCCGAACTGGTTTTCCAGAAGCGTGCCGAATTCTTTTCGAACACCATATACCATTTTCTTAGCCGTTGGTTTATGGCTAATCTGAGCTATAATTACCCGGTTGATTGTATCCTCAAACAGATTAGCTCTGGAAATGCGTTTAAATCCGTAGCCTTCATTCATAATTGATGACAAAACAGCGTCTTTATTGGCCTGCTCGTACAATGGCTTTAAATCCAGATCTGTACCAAGTATGCGGGAAAGGGAGCTATTGGCATCTTCAACTTCATCTTTGCTGAGATGCTCATCACACTCGATATGAAAAACAGGTGATTCAACTTCTCCGTTGAAGTGAATATTTACCAGAATATCCCGGTCACGAAGTGGGACAGGTCGGAGGAAACCACTCTCTGGAATAATGGCCGGATCATGCTCTTTATCGAAATAAGAATCTATATCCAGACTGATAAAAAAATCGTGCGGTGGTTTAGATATCAACTTCCAGCTGAAGGCCATAACTGCTCTGTGGGGGTTAGGTTAAGAAGAAATCGATTGTAAGATTTCGAGTAAGAATAGTTACGTGGTTAACCTGAAATGAGGTTTAAACGTTTATTAAAAACTCAATTTGGTTGTTCACTCACATAGGTACGAAACCATACATTTTTAGAGGCAGGAACAGGTACAGCGTAACGGTTAGCGCCAGAAGCCCGTTTACCCTAACCTGAATGTATCGGTAGCGAACCATTAGGGGTAAAACTACAAACCACATAATGAGGGCAGTGCCGAGCATGTAAATAATCTGCACGTTAACGAAGAAGTTAAACAGCCAGCTGAATATTGCTGAAAAGAAAGCGACAAATCCTCCTGACTCAGTAAAAATTCCAATAATCAGGCTTCCTACCTCCATGCCCGAAATGCTCATATGCATGAAGAAGCCAAGTACTATCAGCAGGGTATAAACAAGATTTATGATGCCACGCGAGCTTTGTTCGCTCATAGAATTAAATGTTAACTGAGTGTATTTAAAAAAATAAAGCGGCATTACCGCCGTCTAAAATGGAAGGCTAAATATACGCTGAATCGCCCTAAATCCCGATGAAAGATTGATGCTCACTTTGGGGCTTGCGATCGTCATGAAGCTTTTTGTTGTACAATTGCTCTACGTCCATGAGCGTATCTGCATCGGAGGGAGCCAGGTCCCAGCGAATAGCTTTAAATCTGGGGAAACGGAGTGTATAACCCGCTTTTGTACGCTTATTAACCTGTATGTCGTCAAATTCAAGTTCCACGACTATTCCTGGCTTAAGTGAATAGGTTGGGCCAAAACGATCCACTATCAGCTTTTTCATTTCCTTGTTGAGCCGTTTCAACTCAACGTCTGTATAGCCACCGTAAGCTTTGCCAATTGGTATAAATTCTTCTTCATACCGGTCATCTTTACTTACTGAGACTCCAAGCGTGAAATCGGAGTAGGTTCCTCCGCGTTTTCCGCTGCCCGCATGGGCGTACATGATAACGGTATCAATTGATCCGCCCGGTTTTTTAACTTTAAGCCATGATTTACGCCTTTGGCCATATTCATAGGTGCTTTGCTTGTGTTTAAGCATGAGCCCCTCATTTCCATGGGCCAGCGCACGGTCAAACATGTCTTCTACCTGCTCGCGGCTTTTCACCTCAAACTGACGGCTTCTCATAATCCCGAAAGTGTCACAAAATGACTTAAGAATTTCACGTCTGTTTATTAATGACTTTTCAAACAGTGGTTCATCATCGTTATAAAGAATATCGTAAGCAATGAAGACAACAGGATATTCCCCCGTCATTTTTGGTGATGGCTTTTTTACGCCCATCCTCTTTTGGAGAAGCTGGAAAGGCTGAATGGTGTTGTCGGTGAACACGCATAGCTCGCCGTCTAGAACCACGCCGGGCAGTGACTTTTGTTTAAAAAATGCAACCACTTCCGGAAAACTGTTTGTGATTTCATTCAGGTCGCGGGAGTAGAGCATCACCGTATCACCCTGGGCATGAATCTGGCACCTCATGCCGTCGAACTTTTCCTCGGCTATGTAATCGGTGATGTGATCTACCGAGCGGCTTTCAATAGGGGAGGCCAGCATAAATGCGACCGGCTGGAACAGCTTGAAGGTTGCCGTATGAAGCCTGTTTTCGAAGCTCAGGACCGCAGCCTCGCCAAGGCTGCCTGTTATCATGTGTGCGTACCGAACGGCCTCTGTATCGCTGCTGAAGGCTTTAGATACCGCATTGATGATACTTTTGGCTTCAAAGCCGATTCGAAGGCTTCCCTGTCCCATAACCCGGATGAAATACTTAATCTCGGTTGATGTCATTTGTTCCCAGGCCCGTACTAACAAAGCCTGCTTGGCATCGCGCTTTCGCTCTTTTTCCAGCTGTATGAAAAGTTCTTCAACCTGAGCTAAACTCAAAGCTGATGGCGTTCTTTTTTCGCGGGCTTCCGGAATATTATCCATGAGCTTTTCGATGGTCTCTGAAGCGCTTCCGGTCGCGGTACGGCAGGCTTTAAAAACAATATCGTAATCGATATTACAGAACTCGGCCGCGCACAGAGCAACGGTACGGGAACCGATGGACGCTCTTTTTCCCGAAACGCTGGAAAAAGCGCCTTCACCAGCAAAGCGAACCGCCCGGTCTATATCGCTTGTGTTCCCAAGTCCAGAAAGGTAATCGGCGAAAATATCTGTTTTTCTTACGGTGCCCCGGCTTTCAGATATAACCTGTACAATTTTACAGAATAGGAGAAAAGAGTCTTGTCCTGGCTTAGTCATCATCAAACCCCTCCATATTAAGCGGTCGGGAAGCAATTCCTTTTTCGCTGAGATAATGTGAAACTACTCTGGGATTCGGAGTATGGGTGATGTAAACCATTTTCGGATTGAGCGCTTCGCACAAATCAAGCAGCTCAAAAAAGTCGATATGGTCCGACAGCGGGAATAGTTTATCGATGGTGAGCTGAGTGCGGCGGGATTCATGGGTTGCCCATCCCGAAACGTAGGCTACACGTTTGCGCTTCAGGTTTCGTAACATGGGCTGATCGAGCGAGGAGGATGGCGTAATCAGGATTCGATTATCACTTACTGTATCCCTGCTGTAAGGTTCGAATTTACCTATGTCATAGCCAAGCTCATCATAAATTTTGCACAATTCGTAACCGGCGCCGTGTATCTGCTGGGTGAATCCAAGCGGCGCCAGCCCGTGCATCACTTCCTGAGCTTTACCCAAATTGTAGCATAAAAAAACAGGGGTAAATCCTTCCTTTAATGCCTTAAAAGCAAATTCACGCATTTCGGCAAAAAGCTCTTCATGCGGTTGCCACTTATAAATAGGAAGGGGAAATGTAGCTTCGGTGATGAAATAATCCACGCTTTCGGGCCGGCTGAATCCCTCAGTGACCGGCGATGGCGGCGTTTTATAATCACCGGTGTAAAGCGTATGGCCTTCATCAGACTCGATACCAACCATAGCCGAGCCAAGTATGTGTCCGGCAGGATAGAGCGTTACACGGGCATTTTCAAGCTCTAAAGGCGACTCAAAATCAAGCTCTGTTACATCACCCTTGAAACCTCTGGCGCGCATCAGTCTTGCGGTCGCTTGCGTGGCGTAAACGTGGATATAGCGATCTCTCGGCAGGTGGTCGGCATGAGCATGGCTCACAAAAACGTGACGGGCTACATCACCTGAGACGTCCAGCCCGATATTCTGATTCGGGAGGATGATTCCGTGATTTCTCTCTAGGGTATAATTGAGCATGTCGAATGTGTGTGCAAAGCCGGTTGCTATTGGGCTGGATTAATCCGGATTTGCGAAGATCTGTATCAGGCAAAGCCCCATGTTACGAGGCGGTACCATGTAAGCATGAACAGCACAAATCCTATGGAAATCATCATGAGGCCGCCTTTTTTTATCTGGGCCAATACTGCGTCCGGATTTTGGATAATAAGAACTTTCAGCTGATCCCATTTCAAGATGATTGAACCAAAGATGAAGAGCATTAATAAACTCCAGATTGAGAAAATCAGTTCAACAACCGAAAATGGTATAAGGGAGAGTATAAGTGAAAGTCCGGAAAACAGAGTGAGATAACGCAGTGTTTTAAGGATAAGCAGAGGTCGTTTGTCTGCATTGGCATGTTCCTGAAGGTATTCCTGGAAATGATATGGTTTCCGATACCAGATAAATCCATTTATTAGCAGAATGAGGCCAAGGCAAAAATAATAGACTACAAACCAGTTTAGACTGATCTGATAAATAAAATTCATGATGTTTAACGCATAATCGTTGGTTGGAAGGATGGTGTTGCAAATATAAAGGATTCATTATACTTCTTCTTGCAATATTTAGTCCTTGGCAGTAGCTTGCGGGTAGCAGTTTAATTACAGCTTTCTCTAAAGCGAACTTAATTAAGATCACTTTAATTCTTCCTATGGTTATGAAAGAAGATGTTAGCGTTGCTTCCGCGGCCCTTGTGCGAATCAGCGGTCGGGTACAAGGTGTTGGCTTTCGGTATTTTGTATACAGGTATGCCAAAAAGAATGAGTTGACCGGTTGGGTGCGGAATAATGAAGACGGTAGCGTGGAAGCACGTTTTGAAGGTCCCAAAAATAAAGTCGACGTAATTGTTGAGCTCTGCCACAAAGGCCCGGTTGGTTCTTCTGTGAAAAAAGTCGAAGTCGAAGAACGCGAACCGGAAGGGAAGTACCAGGATTTTAAATTCAGGTATCAGTGATTCATATGCCGCTGCTATTTTTAATTAAGAGATACAACGTTTATGACAAAGAAAATTAAGTTCTATATAATTGCCACTACAGGCGTATTTGTTCTGCTTTCCGGGCTGGTTAACTTTTTTACTAGTTATGGCGATACATCCTTTATGGGGATCTTTACCCAGATTACATCGGTTATAATTATACTCGGTGGCTTTGTTAACTTAATGGTAGCAAGCAACCTTAAAAAAGAAATAGACTTTACAGAAGACCATAAACCAGACGCTCATTAGCAGACTATGCTGGTAACAGCCCGATAGCCCGATAGCGGGAAAACGTCGTGGAGTAAGTACCATTTTTTGAAAGAGGAAAGGATGAAGAGGACCTCTGTGTTTAGTTCATTATTGACTATTGGAGCTACACTGGTTTTAATTTATTTGATTACCGGTTTACTGCTTTTTCTATTGCAGGATAAAATTCTGTTCCTGCCTTCTGGTGATATTCGTACATCTCCGGCATCTGCCGGAATGACCTATGAAGAACACTTCTTCCCTTCGCACAACGGAAACCAGATTCATGGCTGGTTTGTGCCAGCAGCAAGCAATGAAAATGCCCTTACTATTCTGTTTTGCCATGGAAATGCCGGCAATATTTCAGGCAGAGTATCGCTGATAAGTCTGTACCATTCTCTGGGCTATAATGTCTTCATTTTCGACTATCAGGGATATGGCTTAAGTGAAGGCAGTCCGTCCGAAACCAATATCTTAGAAGACGGGCTGGCCGCTTGGGACTTTCTCACTCATGAGCTGGGTGTACCGTCTCATTCAGTGCTCCCGGTTGGGCGTTCTATGGGCGGGGCGGTTGCAGCACATATTGCAGCACAACGAAATCCCCGGGCGCTGGCTATTGAATCTACCTTTACATCCGTGCCCGATATGGCTAAACAAACCTACTACATTTATCCTATAGACCTGATGGCCCGGATACAGCTTCCCACTATCGAATTCGTTCGCAACTTCGATGGTCCGGTTATGATAGCCCACAGCCGGGAAGACCGGCTGATTCCTTATGAAATGGGAAGGAAACTTTATGAAGTAGCTGGCCCGCAGCGATTCTGGCTCGAGCTTTCCGGTGATCATAATGAAGGTTATATTGCTACAGGCAAAGCCTATGGCGAGGCTTACAAAAAGTTTGTTAAATCACATTTTGCCGATTTGCTGCCAGGCGAATACTAAACTCAATTTTAGATTGCAGCACTTTATATGATCGTTAGAAATCAGAATTCGCGTAATGTATTTTGCATAACACAGTTGCATCACAGCCTGATGACCGGAGCACTGGCAGACGCCTGGAAACCTGATTTTACGAGCACCCTGAATGCTTTTGATAAAGTAAAAAAAGCCGCCTTGCTGCATGATTTTGGCTGGCTCGACTGGGAGGCATCACCTGAGGTGAATCCTGAGACAAATCATCCTCATGATTTTCTCGATATGCCCAAAAAAGCCCATCTCGATATCTGGAGAAACGGGCTTTTCGATACAGCAGCACTCGATCCGTTAATTGGTTTACTGGTTCTCCGCCATAACATGACGCTTGCTAAAAAGGATGCAGAGAGCGATGAATCGGTAAAAAAGTTTATGGATTTAATGAATATCGAGGACGCGCTTCTTGAGGACCATATTCTTGATATAATGCCAGAATTAAACAGGGCAGAGCTTAAAAGAATGAGCGCCTTTATCTTATTGATGGACTATATAAGTTTACGAATGCTGATGGGAACAACACGGGAAAACCCGTTTGGGCCGCCGCCTGCTTTCGATGGCATTAACTTTGAGATGAAACCTTTGGAAAACGCCCCAGAAACTATGAGCCTGTCTCCATGGCCTTTTGCTAAGGAAATCTTTGAATGGAAAGCCTGGGGCTGGGTTCATAAGCAGGGCGAACGTTTTGAAAGTCTGCCGGCTCCATCGAAAAAAGATATGCTCTTTACGTTAGTGCCCGGATAGACATTCGTTGTACGGGTTAATCACCATCTACATAAATTTCAGACTATTATTATGAGACATTATATAATAACCGGAGCTTCAAGAGGAATTGGTGAAGCGCTGGCCAGAGAAGTTGGCTTGGGCGACACCACGCTTCATCTTGTATCCCGCGGAAGCGTAACGGAACTGATGAGCCAGATTTCGAGAAAGGGTACGGAGGTGTTCAGCTACGCATTCGACCTTTCCCGTACGGATGGCATCACCATTCTTACGGAAGAAATATTTTCCAATATCGATTTAAATGAGGCGAACTACATCGCGCTTGTAAACAATGCGGGCATGCTTGAGCCCATCGGGCCGATTGGCAAACACGAGACTGAAGCCTACCGGAAAAATCTGGAGGTCAACTTTGTGGCCCCAACGCTTTTGTGCCACGAGTTTATTAAACGCACCTCGGGTTTTGATGGACAGCTCAGGATTCTGAACGTATCAAGCGGGGCTGCGAAAAATGCTTACTATGGCTGGAGCCACTACTGCAGCACGAAGGCAGGCCTGGATATGATTACCGCGGCCATAAACGTAGAACACGGTAAACGAATCGGCGTGTTTGGGTTTAATCCCGGCCGCACGGATACCAAGATGCAGGATGAAATTCGCGAGCAGTCCCCTGAGGATTTTGAGCACGTGCAGAGCTTCATCGATGCCAAGGAGCAGGGAATTCTGAACAGCCCGCAAAAAGTGGCTATTATGATGAAAATCGTGCTCGATGAAGACCGCTTCGAAACGGGCAGCATCGTTTCAACACGCGATTTTAATTAAGCGGGTCGGTTAAAAACCCGGATCGATGAGACGTTCAGCAGCTGAAGTTTTATCTGAATCCAGCTGTTGTTCTTCATCAGTTTTTTCCTGCCGGGCTTTGCTGAGGTAGTTTGGCTCTACCCACTCCACGTAATCTAGAACGGTGTCGGCCTCAAAATCCAGCGCGTTGAACGAAGCGCCGGTATCGGAAGAGGCAATATTAACCGTGAGGCTTTTAAGCCCGCGGCGGCGCTGAAACCAGTTATCCCAGCCGCTAACCGACTGAATGCGGTGGCGCTTAACGAAGGCAGTGGTTTTGGCCAGATTTCGATAGCGAATAGTCATAGTGTTATCATCATGACCCGCAGCGGCCGCTTTATATCTGTAATACCCAAGGGTTACGGCAACAGGAATGGTGAGCAGCGCCCAGTGGCCGAACGGGAAGAGCCAGTAAAATAAACCGATAAGGGCAGCAAACGGAATCATTGTACGGATGATGTATCTGCGTAAGGCCCGGGCCGGCGGCTTCACAAGGTCTGTTTCACGGCTGTAATCGGGTACCATAGTGCGGATAAAATCTTCTGCCTGGCTCAGTTTCAGCATGGGGAAAAGAACGGTCGATTTACCACTTTGCTCTCCATATCCGGCGCTGTCAACAAAAAGAGTACAATAACCGATGGGCTGACGAAGAATTCCTTCCTGAATCCGTACCGCCTGTATGCGGCTGTATGGAATGGTAATTTGTTTCTTTTCAAACAAGCCGCGCGCTATAACCAGCTCGGCGGGACGTTTGTAAATTTCGAAATTGGCATAGGATAGAATAGTGCCCACAATAGAAAGTACCCATGCCACAAAAATCAGTCCTGCGCCAATCAAAATGAAGAATGTGGCGCTGGTTCCGGCAAAGCTGTCAATCAGGTCGAGGATGATGCCATCGTCGACTACGGCGTTCATCTGGGCGAAAATTGTACCCACGATTGAAAGAGCGATACCAAAGCTGCCCGAGGTTGTACCGGCCAGAAAGAGCGTGTTCCAGCTGAGGCTGTATTCAGGTTTGGCCGGCTCCTGATCTTCTGCGGTTTCATCATCCGGCTGGGCATCACCATTCCGGCTCAGATTCGTCTTTATCCACTGGGCGTCTTCAAGCGTAAGGGCGCTTATTCTGGCCTCTTCGGCTCCGCCACCGGCCGTTTGTACATTCAGGCTCACCAAACCAAACATGCGCTGCAGGATGCCCGAGCTGATATCAATCACCTGAATCCGGTGACGCGGAATGTATGAGCGTTTACGAACCAGAAGTCCGTATTCGATACGGAGCTCATCATCCTCTACTCTGTAGGTAAAGCGCATCCATTTTACGATTCCGGCAACAAGCAGAAATGTGATGAAAATGCTGATGTAATACGGATTACTGAACAGACCATCGTCGCGCCCGCTTCCCAGGAAAAATACAAGGACAAGGGGGATAAGGAGCTCTCTCAGGGTTCGCAGGGTGCTGGTCAGGGCGGCAACAGGATGCTGCCGCCGGGGCTCAGACATCCTGGTCGGCTGCTCGGGCAAGATCTGAGATTCGGTTTCTGACTTCATCTGCGACTTCGTCGTTTAATGCTGGAATTTCGTGTGTAGTGGCTGCGGTTGTAATCGTAACCGAAGAGAGATCGAATGAGCGCATAATCGGCCCCTGACGCGTATCCACGTGCTGAATTCTGTTTACCGGTATAAGCGTTCTGCGAATTATGAAAATACCGTGCTGAAGATAAATTTCATGCTTATCGATCTGATAGCTCCAGCGGCGCCAGCGAATGCTTGGTATAAGAGTAGCCTGAAGGATTGTATTTAGAACCACCAGTATGGTTAGAACGATAATTGGCCAGCGTTCTGTAACCCCACCCAAGGCGAAAAAGCCGTACACAATGGGAAGGAACCACCAGAATAGTGATCCGAGTCCTCCCGTGATTCTCCATGCCGGAATAGCTTTTATATCAATTTTCTGATCTGGATCTGGACGCATAAGTAGTTAAATGTACCGAAAGATGCCTAACCGGCATCAGGGCTGTTCAAAAGGAGTTCAAAAATAAGGTAAAGGGGGTCAAATTCATAGGAGCAAGACGTCAATTTAACTGCTGATTAAAACACAACTTTCTTATCTTCACACGAGCATTAAACACAAATCCGCAATCAATCATTTTGCCACGTCCTTCTTTTATATATTTCGATATAGACGACACGCTTCTCGACCACGTCGCTGCGCAGAAAAATGCTCTCAGGCATGTTTTCGGGCAGTACCGTTGTTTCAAAGAAATCGATTTCGAATCCTTCAGCCAGGCGTACAGCCGGATTAATACGGGACTGTGGAAAGATTACAGTCTCGGAAATATCAACCGGGACGATCTCCAGAACCGCAGATTCAGGGACTCCATACTCGAAGCCGGAGCCGATAATTCTGAGTCGGAAAGCATCGGCAGAGACTACATTATGGCCTACCGCAACGAATGGAAATGGATAGACGGTGCCCGTGAGGCCCTGGAGAACCTGAGCAAAAACTATCGGCTTGGATTCATTACCAACGGGTTTTCAGAAACACAAAAGCTAAAAATCGAATCATTTGGCCTGAGCTCGTATTCGGATCACATCATCATTTCTGAAGACGTGGGATATTTGAAGCCAAGTCCGGAAATTTTTAACTATGCTGAGGAGCTTGCCGGCTCCAAAGGTGAAGATGTTCTGTACGTAGGCGATAATTTTATGAGTGATATTCAGGGCGGTAATTCTGCAGGATGGCAAACCGCCTGGTACACCAGCGAAAAGAATGATGCGCTCACATCACAAGCGAACATTGTATTTAGTAAATTTGAACAGCTCACTAAAACGCTGAGCTGACAAAAACCGGCAACATCAAAAATCTAAACCACCAACCCAACTACGTTTATGTCGTTACCCAAAGAACCGGAAGTCACGCTGCAGCTCGCCATTGATCACGGCCTAAGTGCGGAGGAATTTGACAAAGTTAAAAACTATCTGGGTCGGGTTCCGACCTTTACCGAACTGGGCGTTTATTCGGTGATGTGGAGCGAGCACTGCTCTTACAAAAACTCGATTAGAGTATTAAAGACCTTGCCAAACAAAGGCCCGCAGCTGTTGGTTGAAGCCGGTGAAGAAAATGCCGGTCTTGTAGATATTGGTGGTGGCCTGGCGTGTGCATTCAAAATTGAGAGCCATAATCACCCTTCTGCGGTAGAGCCGTATCAGGGTGCCGCAACCGGAGTTGGCGGGATCCACCGGGATATCTTCACCATGGGTGCGCGTCCGGTTGCCTCGCTCAACTCTCTTCGGTTTGGCTCACTTGAAACGCCTAGAGTGCGTTTTCTGCTGGATGGCGTGGTTCACGGAATTTCCGATTATGGAAACTCATTTGGCGTGCCAACTGTAGCCGGCGATATCTTTTTTGATCCAAGCTATGAGGGAAATCCGCTTGTAAACGCAATGAGCGTAGGAATTGTAAAGGCGGGTGAAACAGCTTCTGCAGCAGCGCCCGGACCCGGGAATCCGGTTATAATTGTTGGAGCGAGCACGGGCCGTGATGGTATTCACGGTGCGACTTTTGCCTCAGAGGAAATTAGTGAAGAGAGTGAATCGAAGCGACCAAGCGTACAGGTTGGCGATCCGTTTATGGAAAAGCTTCTGCTGGAAGCCACGCTCGAGGCCATCAAAACAGGAGCCATTGCGGGCATTCAGGACATGGGAGCAGCGGGAATCAGCTGTTCGTCTTCAGAGATGTCGGCCAAAAGCAAAACGGGAATGCGCATCAATCTGGACAAGGCTCCGCAGCGTGAAGCCGGAATGACAGCCTACGAGATGCTTCTGTCTGAGAGCCAGGAGCGTATGCTAATCGTGGCCCACAAAGGCCGTGAGCAGGAAATTCTGGATGTATTCAAAAAGTGGGACGTAAGCGCAGAAATTATCGGTGAGGTTATCGATACCGGCGAAGTTGAGTACTGGATGCACGGCGAGCTGAAAGCCAAAATTCCAGCCGACTCTCTGGTGCTTGGCGGCGGTGCTCCGGTGTACGAGCGCGAAACCAAAGAACCGGCTTATATCGCTAAAAAGCATGCCTTCGACATGGCTAAGGTTCCCGAAGAAACCAATTTCGAAACAGCTTTAATAAAGCTCATGCAGGCGCCAAACGTGGCCTCCAAGCGCTGGATCTTCGAGCAGTATGATCATATGGTGCGCACAAATACGGTAGTGGGGCCGGGGCCTTCCAACGCGGGTGTAATCCGGGTGAAGGGCACAAAGAAAGGACTGGTAGTTAAAACCGACTGTAATGGTCGCTATGTGTATCTGAATCCTCGTAAAGGCGGACGCATTGCGGTGGCGGAAGCTGCCAGAAACGTAGTCTGTACAGGTGCCAAACCGCTTGCGATTACCAACTGCCTTAACTTTGGAAACCCGTACAAGCCGGAAGTCTACTGGGTGTTTAAAGAAGCCGTAGGCGGCATGAGCGATGCCTGCCGGGTGCTGAATACGCCGGTTACAGGAGGGAACGTGAGTTTCTACAACGAAAATCCTAAAAGCTCGGTATTCCCGACGCCTACCATAGGCATGCTTGGCCTTATTGATGATCTTGAAAAAGGCCTCATGACACCAGGCTATAAAGAGGCAGATTCTCTGGTTGTTTACGCCGGTGCCAAACGAAAGGGCTTAGGAGGATCGGAGTACCTAAGCTGGAACCACGGACTTACCGAGGGGGATGCTCCTGAGTTCGATCTGGACTATGAAGCCAAGCTTCACCAGTTTATACTCAAGGCAATTGAAAAAGGACTTATTCATTCAGCTCACGACTGCTCGGATGGTGGTCTTCTTGCCTGCCTTACAGAAAAATCTGTTTTCTCCAAAATTGGTGCCACAATCGACACCAAAGATTTACTGCATTATTCCGGCAGCTCACGCAGAGAATGCTACTTCAGCGAGGCGCAGTCCGGTGTGGTTTTTAGTCTGGGTGAAGGTCAGTTTGAAGGGCTTACGAAAACGGCCGAAGAGTATGGAATAGCTATTACCGCACTTGGCAAAACGGGCGGTTCAAAACTTATGATTGATGACACCATCGATCTGGAGGTTGAAGAGCTCCACGATGCGTATGAGGGAGCGATTCCATCATACATGAACAGAAAAGCGTAAACTCTGCACCAGGCATAAAAAAAGCCCCGTAGTCTGTTATTCAGGCTGCGGGGCTTTTTTGTTGATGGAATTAGGGTAAAATCTTACTCTGTTGTCATTTCTCCGCGTAGGGATCTCAGGTAACGGTCGCGGATTTGATACGGGCTTTTGTAACGGCCGAGCAGGTACATCATCTTTGTAAGAGCTGCTTCCAGTGTCATGTCGCGGGCAGAAATTACGCCAAGATCCCGGGCTATTCTGCCGCTGGAGTATTTTTCGAGATCGACTGAGTCGTATAAAGCCTGTGAGGCCATCACCACGAAAATATTTTTTTCTGCACACTTTTCGAGCAGGGGAATGAGGCTGTACTCGCCTGATACGGGAAAATTACCGCTTCCAAATCCTGAAAGAATAACGCTTCTGGTTCCGTTTTCGAATAATCGAAGAAACTGTTTCGGTTTCATTCCGGGAAAAAGCCGCAGTACAATCACATCTTCACTAAAAACCGGAAAGCACTCCATGGGTAAGGCGGATGGCGGCAGAGAGTGCTTGATATTTATATCAAGACCGATTTCTGCAAGCGGTGCAAAGTTAGGTGAGTTAAAGGCGTTAAACTCACCGATGCTCAATTTAGTGGAGCGGTTTGCCCGGAAGATTTTATCGCTGAAACAGACCGCAACTTCATTAAACGGGAGTGTCGCCATTTGGATGGCGTTAATAAGATTGCGCTTGGCGTCGCTGCGGATTACGCTCATCGGAACCTGACTGCCGGTAAAAATAATGGGTTTGGTTAGGTTTTTAAAAGCAAAAGACACGGCCGATGCTGTATATGCGAGCGTGTCTGTACCGTGCAGAACCACAAAGCCATCAAAAGAATTGTAGGTATCGCGAATAGCCTCGATAATTACAACCCAGTCGGCGGTGGACATATCTGAGCTGTCTTTAAAGAAAAGTTCGCGACATTCGATATCCGCAATTTGGGAAAGCTCAGGTATATACCGTATGAGGCTATCGCTTTGGGTATTAACCATTTCACCGTTGCTCTCGCGACGTATCTGCATGGCGATGGTGCCGCCTGTTTGCAGGATAAGAATGCGTTTCATGTGTTGCTAATTTACAGTCATCATCAAAAATAATTATCCTTACAATCTACGGGAAAAAATCACGAAATACATATTGGATTAGCTATTGTGAATTAAATCTTTAGATAGGCCGAAATGTGCTTTTTTCTCTTGTAACATTCCTAAAATTCTGATTAATTCAAAACATGGTGCTTTAAAAAAACCTGTGCTACTTAAATAGCTAAAGGTGATAATTATTATTAGATATGCAGTAAAAAGCGCTGCAAAAAAGGAGAATTGAATATGAATGTTTACGACACCTCACGAATCCGGAATGTTGTCTTGTTGGGCCATTCCGGGTCAGGGAAAACAACCCTGGCCGAAACCATGGCTTTCGAATCCGATACAATTAAACGAAGGGGAAGTACGGAAGCCGGAAATACCCTGTCGGATTATCATCCGATGGAAAAAGAAAAGAAGAAATCAGTGTTTACGACGGTACTGAATCTGGACTGGAGAGGGCATAAGATAAACTTGATAGATACACCCGGTACCGCAGATTTTATTGGTGAGGTAGTAGCTCCCCTGAGAATCTCCAGAAATAATATTTTTGTTCTGGATGCAGAGCATGGTGTGGAAGTGGGTACCGAAATGCTATGGAATTACGCTCGTGATTTTAATACAACATCGATGATCGTGGTTAATAAGCTGGATCATCCTAACTCGAATTTTGAAAAAACAGTAGAAAGTGCGCGGGAGCGTTTCGGAAAATCAGTGGTTGTGATGCAGTTCCCTTACAGTGAGGGTGATGGGTTCAATGCCATTATCGACGTTATGAAAATGACGATGTATGAGTTTCCGGAATCCGGCGGTAAGCCCGACAAGCTGCCGATTCCAGACTCCATGAAAGCCACAGCAGATTTGCTTCATAATGAGCTGGTTGAGGCTATTGCAGAAAACGACGAAATGCTGATGGACCTGTTCTTTGAAAAAGGCACACTCGACGAAGATGAGCTGATTGATGGCTTTAGAAAAAGCATGCGGAATAACTCTATACATCCCCTTTTCTGCGTATCGGCCGAGCGAAACATGGGTACAGGAAGGGTTATGGGCTTTATAGATGCGGCCATCGAATCACCTGAAGACGGTATCCCATCCACACTGTCTGATGGCTCCGAGCATGTAATCAGTACGGATCAGCCGCCGTCTATGTTTATATTTAAGCATACCAACGAAGACCATGTTGGAGATATGGTTTACTTTAAAGTTACTGGCGGCGTGTTAAAGCCGGGTATGGATTTGTACAACGAACGTACCAATAATACTGTAAGGCTTGGTACTCTGGCTGTGCCGCAGTGTGGCAGAAGGGTTGAAGTGCCCGAACTCAGGGCCGGAGACATAGGCGTGGCCGTAAAGCTAAAAGACTGCACCACCAACGATACGCTTTGCGAAAAAAGCTCACCTGTCGAATTCAGGAAAGTTACATATCCGGAGCCAACGATGAGCCTTGCTTTGAAATCTGAAAACGGAAACGAGGAGAAACTGGGAACGGCGCTTAATCAGTTTGCGAAGGAAGATCCGGCTCTCGTAATCGATCACAACGCGGAGCTACGCCAACTAATCGTGAGTGGTCAGGGGGAGGAGCATCTCAACAAGATTAGTCATCTGCTGGAAAACAGATATAAGATTAAGGTATCGTTTGAGGATACGCGCATTCCTTATCGTGAAACCATTTCCAAAGCGGTTAAATCTCAGTATCGCCATAAGAAGCAATCAGGAGGAGCCGGCCAATTTGCAGATGTTCATTTGTTGATCGAACCATGGTCGGAAGGCATGGCAGATCCGGACGGGATTACGGTTAGAGGCAGAGAAGAACACGACCTTCCCTGGGGAGGTAAGCTTGTTTTCCTGAATTGTATTGTAGGGGGTGTAATCGATAATCGCTTCCAGCCTGCAATTCTGAAAGGTGTAATGGAGAAAATGGAAAATGGTCCGCTTTCAGGCTGCCGGGCAAGAGATGTGCGTGTTAGCGTCTATGATGGCTCCATGCATGCGGTGGATTCAAATGAGGCCGCTTTTAAAACAGCCGCAATGATGGCCTTCAAAAAAGGTTTTCTGGAGGCCGCTCCAAGACTGATGGAACCGATTTATGAAGTGCAGGTTTTTGTGCCTGCTGAGTTTATGGGGGACATCATGACGGATCTGTCCGGTCGCCGCGGCCAAATCGTGGGAATGGATTCCGAAGGCAGCCTTCAGAAGGTAACGGCAAGGGTTCCGCTCAGCGAGCTTAACAGGTACACCACACATCTGAAGTCGATGACGCAGGGAAGGGCCTCACACAGCCGTAAATTTCAGGATTATGCGCAGGTCCCGAGGGAAGTACAGGACAGAATTGTACAAGCTACATTGGAGCTTGAGGAAGCCGCCCTGTAATTCAGGATTAATCACTAGTTCACCCATTAAAAGCGACGCCTTTCGGTTCTTTTCCGGAAGGCGTTTTTTTTGTTCGATTAGCTGATAAAATCAGGAGTGTGAAGAATCAATAAGGTGTGTATAAATCAACCTGTTTCTTGAGTTAGGAATGGGGTATAAATAGAAATAAAGTGGTGTTAAAAAATACGGAAATTATGGAAGCGCTTTTCTGGGCTTTAAAAGCCTAAACGTATAGAATCAATAAACATACTATATATATTCTAATAGTAATGTTTGATTATTGGTACTCGTCTGTCTATATTTCTAGCGTTGTCAGCCAAGACAGCGGCAACCTGCAAAAAACAGACATTTTTTTAGAATCTTACGCAAGTTAGCGGAGAATAGATTATGAGCTATAGAAATGAAGTTAAGCACAAAGAGTTAATCGCCTGGGTAGAAGAAATGGCCCGGCTCCTCAAGCCCGATAATGTTCACTGGGTTGATGGATCAGAAAAAGAAAATGATGTGATGATTGAACGCCTGGTAGCTGGCGGAACCTTCAAAAAGCTAAACGAAGAAAAACACCCCGATTCTTATGCAGCATTTTCAGATCCTAGTGATGTAGCCCGGGTTGAAGACAGAACCTACATTTGTAGTCGTCGTAAAACGGATGCGGGACCTACAAACAACTGGGAAGATCCGGCAAAAATGAAAAAGACCCTGGAAGGTCTTTATGATGGTGCCATGAAAGGGCGCACCATGTATGTAATTCCTTTTAGCATGGGCCCGATTGGATCCGATATTGCTGAAATTGGAATTGAAATCACAGATTCGGAATATGTAGTTGTAAATATGCGCATTATGACCCGCATGGGCCGCGAGGTAGTCGATGTTCTCGGTGAGGATGGAGATTACGTAAAAGCGGTTCACTCTGTGGGTGCTCCACTCGAGCCGGGGCAAAAAGATGTACCTTGGCCATGTAATCCTAAGACCAAGTACATTGTACACTACCCGGAAGAGAAATTAATCCAGTCGTACGGTTCCGGATATGGTGGTAACGCTTTGCTTGGTAAGAAGTGTTTTGCCCTTAGAATTGCCTCAACCATGGCCCGCGATAACGGCTGGCTGGCTGAGCACATGCTCATTCTGGGAGTGGAATCACCTGAGGGTGAGAAAACCTATGTAGCGGCTGCATTCCCGAGCGCCTGTGGTAAAACCAACTTTGCCATGCTTATTCCGCCTAAAGAAATGGATGGCTGGAAAGTAACAACAATTGGCGACGATATCGCCTGGATTAAGCCAGGTGAAGACGGGCAGCTATATGCGATAAACCCCGAAGCAGGTTTCTTCGGCGTTGCGCCGGGTACGAACGAAAAGACAAACCCG